>Ga0256407_10000336_pt1 | contig 116555 bp, 110 predicted proteins | sample RumenRJG_04DNA_FD_193489 | JGI IMG/M metagenome (GOLD analysis project Ga0256407, IMG submission 193489) | Bovine rumen microbial communities from Lethbridge, Alberta, Canada - RJG_04 | ecosystem: Host-associated > Mammals > Digestive system > Stomach > Rumen | place: Canada: Alberta... | reverse complement strand
ATAATCGAACATAATTTCGTTTTGCTTTAAAATCAGCTTAACGTCTATTTAGTGTACCCATTTTTAAACAATCTATATCAAAATTTCTTCAAATCACCTCTTGACATATTACCAGAATGCTCCAGTCATGAAAAGATAAATATATCATCCAGGATTCTCAGATCAGCAAAAGTCCCTTTCGCTGTCATAAGCCCTGTATTAAAAGCTCTCTGAAAAGTCATCCTTCCGGAAGTGATCTCATTCATAGTACCTTCTGTCAGATGTGCCATCACCTTTGCGTCATTGCATTCCTCATAAGTCACATCTATATCAGTGTCGCTTACTTTTACTACTAATGGCTTTTCTCTTCCCTCTATAAGAAAGGCTGCCGTCATAGCCACACCCTTTTTCCCATGGAAGTGTGACTGGAAGGCATTTATGAACTCTGTCTCAGCCTTTTCGCCATCTTTCCCAAGAAGATTTCTGTACATGGATGAAAGCTCTATGATGTCCTCCTTCTGCTGAGCTACATAGGCATCGTCAGAAGCATACTCAGAAAGCTGCTCACTCTCCTGCGGAGTAAGCTGCATGGTACGGGTCCGAAGAACTGACTGTCTTACAGCCTGGTTACTGCTCGGAAGGCTCTTAGTATGTGAAGAGATCGTCCTATACAGGTTCTCAGCTTTCTTTTCTATGATACGATGATAACCTGGATTATCCCTCAGCGTAGAAACTCCGTCCACATAACCACAGAAGCCGCTGCAGAGCTGGCCTCCCAGTATCTGCCAGGCATTCTCCAGGGTCAGGACAGCCTCTCTCTCTCCATAAGTAGTGGAAATGACTATCGGCTGCATGTATATCTTTGCGATCTCATCCTTATCTCCGTACAGCCAGCAGGCATCGAGAAACTGTGTCATATATCCGCCTATACCGAGCCATTCTACTGTAGTCGCGAGTATGATCCCGTCCGCTCCTTTCAGAGTAGATGGGAGAGTTGCTATAGAATTCTTTGCTTCGTATATATTATACCGGTTTACTTCTACCCGAAGCTCACCTAATACCTTTTCAGTCTGTGAAAGCACGTAAATGGTAGGATCATCGAGAACCCCTCGTCCACCATAATAGATATTTATCTTCATATGTAAGCCCTTTACTTTATATATGGCAGCTAATGCCCATCTGCTATAGTATAAGCTCTTACGCTGATAAAATCAAATGATATGGTAAGCCACATCAGCAAAGACTATCTGATCCATTTTACTGAGTTTTACCCTGTCATGGTATGGCAGCAGTGTTCCGTTCAGGTATGTACCATTTGTAGAATTCAGATCCTCCAGGAAGAAATCATGTCCTGTTCTTGTGATCATGGCATGATGGCGGCTTACAACCTTCGAATGCAGTACGGCTTCGTTCTCTCCCTCCTGGCTTCCTATCCTGAAGCTGTCAGTTTTTATATAATGGTTGTTCTCAGTGCCTTTACCGTCATATACCAGCACCCCCTGGAAACCATTATCGCCTGTTCCGTTTTCGTCCGGCCTCATAAATGCTGTCTTAGTAAGAAGTTCTGTATCCGGATCAAAGACAAAGTCCTGAGTGAAGTCATGCGCCCGATTGCCTTCATCCTCTTCTTTCTTCTGTTTTTTCTTTTCCGCTTTTGAAAGAACAGGGAACTTCTCGATGAAAAAGTTCTTTATTTTATGAAAAAATGATACCTGATCCCACCTGTTTACCGGCTTCTTTGGTATAACTGCAGGCTCCTGGTCTGGTTCCGGGTCTGGCTGCCTCTGACTGTATTCGCTTATCATCCTCTCTTCAGATGGAGTGAACATCTCAGGCTTTATCTCTTCAAGAACCGGCTCTTGGATCGTGTTCTTTGGCATTTCACGCCTTACTGCATCCACTAGTTCATCTAATGACACCGGGTCCTGGCACATCTCATAAAGACTATATACCAGCCTTGTTATCTGTTCCTTTTTATGGTCCACCTCTTCCATGAAAAAAGACATGAAGTTCTGAAGCTGCTCCTGGTACTCATCGTGTTTAAGTGGACAGTAGCAGAGTCTGACATTCGGAGACGTCTCACGGTCGAAGTAGACAGTATCCGGATCTATGACTATGTTCTGCTGGCTTATCAGGTACTGCGATAGCAGCGAAAAAGCTGTTGCTATGCTATTCAGGAACATATACAGGTTTTCATATGTCACACCTTCCTGCTTTACTATATCCCTTATAGAGCGCAGCCTCGTGATGTCATACCACACCTGGACTCCCTGGTCTATCTCCACCAGATAGAAAGACAAAAGCAGCGTCACCGCATTCTGCCTGAGCATTTCCTCTTCATAGCTCTCCCCGGATTCATAACCGGACAGTATCATGTAACTCCTGTTCGGACTTCTCTGATAACTTACATCCATTGGCTCCTCCTTCATCTGTCCCTTCCTGTCACGGTATCTGCCACATCCTTTACGGCATTTATTTCCCTGAACTCTTTCACAGCGTTTATCTGCACCGGCTGGATCCGCTTGATCTCACTGACTGTCTCATGGTACAGGTTAAAGCTCGTGAAAATGATCGAGAAGAAAATCACAACCGTCAGGCCGAACATCCACGCTGCCTCGAGAGTATAGTAGGCTCCGTATTTTTTCTTTAAAAATTCAAGGATTTTTCTTATCATAACCTTACCCCTATAAGAACCGCCGCCCCTGCCGTGATAAACGGGATCAGTGGCATCTGGTTTCCGCCCTTTCTTTTAAAAATGACTGCTGCCACAAGTCCACCAACTCCCGCCATGAAAGTCGAAATCAGCAGTAGCCGCAGATTATCATAGAGACCGAGAAACGCCCCTGTAGACGTGAATACTATCCCATCGGCACTTCCCAGCGCTCCCTTTGTATATAAAGAGAACAGCAGCACTACAGCACCCGAAACTATACCCCCGAAAAACTCATCGACACTGAACTGCCTTACTATCAGAAAATAGATGCATCCTCCGGCAAAAAATGACACGAGCAGAGACAGATGCACTTCTTTCCATCTGATATCTTCGACACTCAGAACTGTCAGGAATGCCATTACTATAAGCAGTTCAGTCATCAGTGGCCTCCTGCACATTTGCTGCATGGACGGTAGTGTTTTACCGCCGACTTACGCGGGATTGTTCTGATAGTCCTCTTGAGTTTGCTGCAGGTAAGCGAAGAATGCGCTCTCTCCCCATAGTCGGTATAATAGCAGACTCCCGAAATCGCAGCTCCGCACTCTTCACACGGATGATAGATATGTCCGCTCTCAGATCTGACAGTATTCAGTATAGATGGTCTTCCGGTATGTATCGACAGCTTTATGAAAGTACAGTCCCGACTCTCATGATACACTTCTCCGGATTCTGTCACATATACCATCTCATCATCACTGTCCCTGCCGTTGGTCGGATCGAATCCGTTCCATCTTCGGACGCAGATGCGGGTTCCAAGCTCATAGCCCTTCTTCCCAAAGAAGCTCCGTCCTGCCAGAATCGGCATCATCGTAGAGACCTTCACATCTATATCTCTGTCGCTTACCTCGGTCGCAGCATAGTTCAGGACTCCGAGCTTCCGTTTCAGGAACTTCTGGCTCACATTATTTGTCCTGACCTTTGCATTGCAGGCCAGGTATACAGTAGCATTGTTTATGACACTGTTACCCGAGTGATCAGTTTCCCCTGTCTGCCTACCGATATCCACCTCACTGTCCCCTAGCAGCGCTATGTGGTCGGCCGCATCGTACACTGACTCCGTAAGTCCCCACTGAAAAGACAGTGCCCGGAAAAGCAGCAGAAACACCAGTGAAAAGAAGGTAAACAACGGAAGCAGTATAGCCGCTTCGTAGGTAAAAAATCCCTTTAATTTTTTTATCAATAGTCTAAATCTCATAGTTCAGTCCTCTTAAGGCAGTGCCCCTTTTGGAAGGAAGGTAAATGGTTAAATCTGGTATGGATATGCCTGGTAAGAGGATGCTTAGAGTTATAAAGAGGCACTCCATTAAGGGGGCTGCGCTATGAATTCCTGTCAGTCAGGCAGATATGTCATCTCTCTCGTCCTTTCTATCTGAAGCACCGGGAACTTCTGATCCGACAGTGCAAAAAGTGAGAAAAACGCTGGAGCCGAGCTGTACTTATATGAAAAATCTGCACTTACTACCACCTGATCAAGTCTCAGATTTTTGTAATCCCGATGCAGCCTAGCAGAATTTTCGAGTAGATCCAGAGACCGTAGCCCAAGCGTTCTTTCGCTCTGGATAGCCGATAGTGTAAGTAGATAGCCTTCATACGTAATTCCATTTCCTGACTCCTTTGCCTTTTTGCTCACGTCAAACCACTTCGCCAGCTCCAGCAGATTCGTAGTCGTCCACTCTGCCGGCGTTTTAAGAAGTGCGACTTTCCCTCCATCCAGCAGGAGCCGCACATCCAGCACACTCTCCATATATGACCATGAAGCTATCAGCGCCCAGAACACTGCATTTATGATAGCCGCATTTCCGGTCCACCCGACAAGCGTCATCGCGTGAGCATCCGCCTGGGCGACCTTCGCCTCATCAGCCATCAGACTTGCGAAATTCTCCCCTTCCCTGGTTGCGAGCAGCTTTGTGACTGTTGCCGCCAGGTTTGCCTTGTCGCTCTTCTTTCCGCAGAGCACATACTCCCACTCATATTTAAGTCCTGCATGCCTCAAGTCATTCCTGTAATTCGAGAAGTGTGTCTTCTCATACTCTGCAAAAAGTGCTCTTTCGGCCACACTGAGCTTTTTAACTGCTGTATCGTTCCCCTGTGCCAGAGTACGCCCGGATACTGCTTCGGACAGATCGATCTGCCTGTCAGATATCCTTGCAGAACCGGGCAGCACCTGATCAAGGATCCCGTTGTCTTTCCACTCAGTTATCTGGTCTATCGGATTTACCTCATCGTCATCCGGCTTTGGCACATCCGCCGGTAGTTCTTCTGCCCCATCCTCGGTAGTTTCTGCCGACTGTGTCATGGCGTCTGTTCCCTTTTCCATCATCTGATCAAAGTCCTGACTTTCTTCCGCCGATTGCTGTGCCTGCTGGTTTCTGTTTACAGCTTTATCCAGCGCAGCCGAAGCTATCCCCGTCTTCTGCTGCATGGCTGCCTGCCTTAAAAACGCCCGCCCGTTCTGATCTGTGATAAAACCATATTTATCGACCGAGCATTTTTCTGTCAAAAGCTGATACAGATCTTTTCCACGGGTGTCGGACGAGATACCATTTTTTACCAGATACTCCTGCATTCTCGTCTCCATCAGTGAAAAATCAGCTCCGCCTCCAGTACCATATGAAGCATCTACACCGAGTATTCTGTAGTTATCCCAGAGATACCGGTTGTAATCGGCGAAAACGCTTTGTGCTGCAATATCAGATATGACATCTGCCTTCTGTCTCTGCCCGTATATCCTCGACAGGTCCAGCAGCAGAAAGAACAGAAGCATCACACTCGCAAGTGACAGTGACAGAAAGACTGTTATACTGCCCCTTTTTTTCATTGGTCACTTGCATTTATTACTGTTTCACTGTCTTCCTTTACCCTGGTCATAGCCTTATCGACTATGCCTTTTATCTGTTTTCTGAAGGCGACCACGAGAGTCACTATGATTACCAGCAGAAGTACGACCTCTACTGTACCTACTCCGTCATCTTCTTTTATGAATTGCTTTATCCCCATAAAGTTCTCCTTCCTTTAGGATCATTTCCCCGTCAGCTCATCTGCATGAAAGCCGGGACCATCAGCACTATAAAAATAACCCCGAGCAGTCCCATCATCGGTATCAGCAGCTTCAGTGAAGCCTCTTCTCCGGCCACTTTTGCATTGATCCGCCTCTCATCGTAAGCTGACTTTTCTTCCTGCTCCAACTGGTCGCGCAGATCCTTACCACCCTTTCTGAGACTCTGCGACAACAGCAGCGTGAGCTTTCTGAACCCCTTATGCCTTAAACTCTCGCCCAGATTTCTGTATGCTCTCTCCTCGTCCTCTCCATCCCTTATCCTCCGGTTCATCCTGACTACCTCCTCAAAAGCCGGCCTCTCCGGATGCCCCCTGGCCTTCCCTTTGATATAGGCATTTCCCACCTGTACAAAAGCTGCCTTTACTGAGAACCCTGCCCCTATATAAAGTGAAAGCTGCGAAAGCATTTTCGGATAATCGTATGACAGTTCCTGCTGCCATTTTTTCTCGTCATCCTTAGCCTTCTGCTTCGTATAAAAAATGTACAGTCCGACCATAAATGACATGAGTATTACCAGCTTCAATCCGTCGTCTTCCTTCTTCTCCGAAAAAATCAGCCCCTTTCCGCCCACTTTTTCCGGAAGTTTTACATAGTCAGAAGTCGGATTCTTCTCATTCGCCTCGGTAACAGCCTTTTTCAGGTAATACGAAAATCCATCAGCCGTCTCCATCGGAATCGGAATAGCCGTGACCTGCATCTCTACCTCGCCTGTCTTCCCCTGACAGTCCAGGTACCCGCGAATCGAGACAGCCGTCTCCTTTTCAGCCTTGGAATTATCTATTTTTCCCTCGCTGTCAAAAATGTCGTAAGGCTTTATCTCCCACTCAGCCTCTACATTTCTCCTGTATTTGCTGCGAAGCTTCAGATCTCTGTATACACTGTCGGCGCTCTTATTTTTCCCCAGATACTCTTTTTTTATCTGCTTTTTTGCTGTTTCTACAGCCTTTTCAGCTTCGCTGTCCGTCAGCTTTCTCGCTGGGATCCTCAGTGTCAGCTTCTCCTCCCTATCTCCCTGCTTTACCGTGACTTCATGCTCTTCCGCTGTGCTCCCCGCTTCCGGCCTTTTTATCCGTGAAAGCCTGATGCTGCCTGAACCTCCCGACAGGCTAAGAACCGTCCCCACGATCTCAAGGCCTACTATGCAGACTGCCAGCTTCACCGGTATTTTATTTTTTCCTCTGTTGAGTGCCAGGATCACCGCTATAGTGACCACTGTAAGAATAACTGCTGCCATTTTCTCTCCTATATCTTTATGTCTATGATCTTCTTTCCGAGGATGATACAGCCTGCGTAGATCAGAAGACAGACCGTCATTATAATGATCCCCGGCAAATTTCCGTATGACGGTTCCATAAATTCGGGCGCTGAGACCTTCATGTATGCCAGAATTCCAAGCGGTATTACCATCATGACCTTCAGTTCCATCTGCTGCTGGGCTATTGCCGTTCTTATTTCCTGCCTGACTTCGACTCTCTCTGAAATCCGCCTGGTCGTATCCCGGATATTTTCTATGTAGTCACCTCCAAGCCTCTTTCCGAAACGGAATATCTGCGCAAAATCTGACAGATCCTCATTGTCGAATTTCTCGGAGAGCTCCTCAAATGCCTGCTCGACCGGTTTCCGGAGTCTGACCTTGCTGTTCAGCTCTCTGACATGAGGCAGAAGCACACTTTTGTCGCCATAGAGTATCTTTAATGATTCTCCGCTCTCCCCGAATGCTTTTTCTATCGAGTAACCCGTTTGCAGTGAACCTGTGATCGATAGGAACATCTCCCTGTACTCGGTCTCCAGCTGTCTCGCGAATTTTTCTCCTGACTCGGCCTTCATGCGCTTAGTGTTAAGCCAGGTGATAATCGGAAAAATCAGCACTCCCAAAAAACTATTGTAAAATACCCAGGCTACAGCCGCCGTTACTCCGACATTCTCCGCTAGGAGCAGTAGCTTCTGGCGTCCTCCAAGAGTCCGGCCATCGATAATTTCCGGCTGTTCACCAGCCTGCCTGTCTTCTCCCATTTTTTCGTTCCATCCTCCGAGTATCTAAAAATTGGTGAAATCTCCACTTCTCCGTTTGCCATTCCGGTGACTTCTGAGACTTCCAGGAGCTTTCTGCTCCTGTCCGAAAGTCTCCCGAGGTGAACGAGAATATCTACTCCGGATGCTATCTGCGACCTGATGGCCGAAACCGGAAGCTCCATTCCCATTAGCACCATGGTCTCAAGCCTTGCTATCATGTCTTTCGCAGAGTTTGCATGACCGGTAGAAAGACTCCCGTCATGACCTGTATTAAATGCCTGCAGCACTTCAAGCGCCTCTGCTCCTCTGCACTCTCCGACTATGATCCTGTCAGGCCTCATCCTGAGACTCGCTTTTACCAGATCCCTGATAGTGACTTCGAGGTTACCTTCGAGATTCTTGTCACGGGCTTCAAGCCTTACCAGGTTTTCGATACCTATGACCTGAAGCTCGGCAGAATCCTCGATAGTTATGACCCTCTCATCCTTCGGTATGAATTCAGTCAGGGCATTCAGGAAAGTCGTCTTCCCGGAGCCCGTTCCTCCACTTATAAAAATATTATATCCGGACACTATCAGAAGCCTTAGGAATTCCACTATCTCCGGACTTATCGATCCGAATTCCATGAGTTTTCTCATCGTGATCTTCTCTTTCGGAAAGCGTCTTATCGTAAGCACTCCCTGGTTTAGCGAGATAGGCGGGAGAATGATGTTTATTCGTGAACCGTCCGGAAGTCTCGTGTCGACTATCGGAGAGGATTCGTTTATGACCTTATTTCTCTCGGCAGCTATCTGCTGGATCACATCTGAGAGTTTTTCCGCTGAAGAGAATCTTAAAGGGCTTTTAAACAGTTTTCCGCCTTTTTCGATAAAGATGTTATCCGGGCCATTGACCATGATCTCCGTGATGTCGTCCTGTGCCAGGAGTTCTTCCAGGATATCGAGTTTCCTGAGTGAGTTAAATATCCTCTCCTCCATCATCAGTCTTTCCTGAAGCGGGATCTGATGCTCATGCCCTTCGTCGAGAACTCTCTCCCTTATGTGGCTTCTGATCTCCTCGTCTGTCAGATCTCTCGTCAGGTCGACTTCCTCGATTATCTCCTCGCGTATCCTCTCTGAGAGCATTCCCTCTTCCTCAGAAAGCGCGCGCAGCATTCACGAACTCCTTTCTGACAAAGCCGCCAAGGTTTCCATTCAGCATCGCCCTGATCTGATACTCACCGGGCTGCTGTGAGACCGACATCGGGAGCAGGAACTGTCGGCATTTTCTTATCAGGCCCTCTTTTTCCATTTCAGCCGTGAACACCTTCATGCTGTTTTCATAGTAGGAACCGGGCTTGCCGAGAAGCAGGATATCGTCGGCCGCCTGGAGCAGCGCATCCGCACCCTGTACCATCTGATCCATCAAAATGATTATCTGCTCAAAATCCGTATATGACAGATTTTCCAGAAGACACATCCACTGGTCCACACTGACTGATGCCAGCGCCGTAAGTCCTTTCATCGGCGCCAGATAGTAAAAATTCTCGTAAAATCCCAGAAAGTCGGTCATATTCTTTCCATCTCCGGAATTTCCGATTATATGATACAGATAGTCACCGAGGTCGCGCTTTATCTCACGCTCGAGCATCTGCGGAAGCGTCGACACACCTTCCATATCTATGAAAAGTGTCTGCGCGTTTTCTCCAGACAGCTTCGCCATCGACAGTGAAAACGGAAGAGTCAGCTCATGGTGCATCGGAGAATAGATGACTTCGATCCGCTGTGAATAGTTGCTGTTCTGAAATTCTCTGTGAGTTTTTTTCGTGCTAAAAGACTGATGAAGTTTCTCGATGAAATGGCTCATCTTCTGGAATTTATAGATGACCTCATAATTCTCATCTTCTGTAGTTGCCATTCCAGTCAGATGTAGGATGCTTGTGAACTGCTTTTTCTTCACAGGATTTGTCTCCAGTGCCGTTATAAACTCATCTCCCAGCAGTGCCACCGTAAAATCATTTTCTTCATTCAGAAAATCCTTTACCTCAGTGTACCCACAGACCTCATACTGCCCGCCGGCGCCGATCAGATATCTGACCAGTGCATTCAGATACGCCTTATCCGTATCCGCTATCAGAAGCCTTGTCTTTTTCATTGGAACTCCTTTCTGAAAAGTGCCGCCATGAACCCGAACGATATATACAGTGCGTAGTGCAGATATCCTTCCTGCTCCAGGGCGCTGTAAGGAACTATTTTTTTCTGGCGGATGCAGCTTGTGATGTGTGAGAAAAGCAGGTAGAATCTGATCGCCACCTGTCTCTTCTTTATCATGAAAATGACCGCCGCCACACCTGCTGCAAAAAGTGAATACAAAGCCGTCTGTCCCGCAAACGCTATGCCTTCTGTAAGCCCTATCACCGACAGCAGCTTCACATCGCCTGCTCCGACAGCCCCTATCATATAAAAAATATAGAAAGCCGCTATAGTCAGCAGTCCCGCAAGCACTCCCTCTGCTGCTCCGTGAAGTCCTTCACCACTGACTCTTGCCATAAGCCCTTCCAGGTATCCCAAGAGTATCAGCTGGTTCGGAACTCTCTGCCATTTCAGGTCAGCTACTGTCGCCGCTGCCAGAAAAGTCGCCAGAAAAATCTCTCTCATTTCGTCCCCTCCTTGTCGCTTCGGTTTCGATGATCTGATTATATGCTCTGTTCGATTTCGATGTCACTTTCTTTTTTCAGCCATTTTTTAATAAAATAGCCTTGTCTATAATTCACAAAATATCTGTTTTGTTCAATTCGACCAATCTGTGTTTTCAGAAATCACTATTATTCTGTGCGAAATGCATAAAAATTCACCCAGCCAATCCAGTGTGCCTTAAGTATCCTGATAGTTTCGTATATTTTAACGATTCCCAAATCTAGCATAATTTCATTTTTTAAAAAATAGTTTCCGCAAGATTTTGTTTTTATCCATGTGAACACGAAAAAAGGACCACGGAAAACCCATGATCCTGTGATTTTGTCTAATATGACTAATATTTTTATTGGATTAGAATATGGTTATACTAGAAATCCTCTGTTCGATACAGGGTCGATTTCAGCCTCATTGACATCCGTCTTTCCATAAGTGTAACCGGCTACTGTATCAGGCACATTCTGCATCAGCGGTTCCGAGTTATCTGTCTCTGAAATCTGCGCATATGAGTCCCTTATAGGCCTGATAAGTTCACGAGCTTCTTTCACAGTTTCATAATCGCCGCTGTAGACAGCCTTTGAAAGCAGTTCCTGACAGTAGGTGTAGATGGAATACAGCGTTTTGCAGAATTCCTCATCCTGTGAAAAATCCAGGTCATTTTTCAGATGCTTCAGCACCTCCGAAGCATGCTCCAGTGATTCCTTGCTGGCGTCGTCACCTTTTTTTGCGCCTGTAAAGCCGGCTTCTGCCTCCTTCGCATACTGCTCGAACATATCGTAGAGGATCACGATAAGTTCTGTCCTGTTCGCATGTGTGATTCGGTTCGTAAACTGCTGTTTTAATTCGTCTGTCATCCGTTTTTCCTTTCGTGTATAAGTCAGAAAAGCTCTCCTACTGTTTCTACAAAGCTCTTTGCTATCCCATAAAGTATCTTTGTCTGAAGCTCGCTGTTCCTTTCGTCTGTCGTCTCGAATCCCGGATCATCAGCATTATAAAAAACTGCTGATGCGTCTGTCCTGCCGTCATACTCTGTGACCAGACTTACCGAACCCTGACCAAGCTTCTCCTGGATTTTTCCTGCAAGTATTCCGAGATTCTCACTTAAAGTGTCACGGCTTATCCGCCTGTTCGTGGTTATTTTTCCATCTATGCCGCCGTCTTCCGACGCCTTGAATCTCGCATATACCTCTCCGGTGGTATCTGAGTCCATCGCTATGTCGATAAGTCCCTTCTTTTCGTCTTTTCCACGGACAATCTTTAAGTTCATATTTCCAAGCTCGTCTCCTACCATGACCGGGATCGCGTACTCTTCCTTCTTCTGCGAGAGCTCTTTCATGACCGAAAGCTGCCTTACCGACTGCTGGATCAGCCTGATGTCTATCCTTCCAGCCGCCGCATCATCAGCTAACGATTTTCTGAGAACATTCTCGGCAGTTTCATATAATTCCTGCTGGGCTTCTGCCATCTCCTGCGGGGCATCAAGCGCCTCTGAAAAATCATTTATCAGCTTTTCCCAGCCATCGTCCAGGGTCATATCCTGGCCTTCCACCATATTCTCTGAGAGCACATCAAACGGCTGCCGGCCATTTTTACCATAGAGCTTCGTGTAGAAAAATCTGTGAGTCTTCAGCACCTGGTTTATCGCCTGAAGATTCAGAGCCGAGTCGGCAACTCCTGCATCATTTAATATCTGGTATGTATTCTGGTCAGCCTCTGCAACTGCCTGCTCTATCTCCGCCTTTTTCGTCTGATAGAGCTTCTCATCCGTCTCCTCAGACTCCTGCGCCTTGTCCTGCGCTTCCAGAGCACTGGCCAGCCTGTCAGGCGACATCGGCATATACGCCTTTTCACCGCCGATTGCCTGGAGCTTCTCAGGTGTCGCGAGAGCCTTGGCGTCACGTGTACGCTGGGTCTGGAATTCTTTTTCGGTCTCAAATGCTGAGCTTATCTGATCAGTTATCGAATTAGTTATCGTAGAATCCGGTATTGTGAAACTGTCGTCAATCCGGTAATCCTTTCCTTCATTCCGTGTAGAGCGGACAGCCTGCATCAGATTCTCCATAGTCACTTCCGCTCCTTCTGACAGTAGTGCCCCAATTGGCGCTCCGTCCGTCACATCTATCTGATGCATCAGTCTGTAAAGTCCGATGAACGACTGTTCCTCGTCGTCAGTTATCTTTCCGCTCTGCTGCGCCTTCCATAGGAAATCCGCATAGTCGGATGCGTCCTTGTCAGCCTGGGAACCGCTTGAAGCCATGACCTTCTTTATTTCCTCGGTCTTTTCATACAGCTCGTTCATTGTGAGCTTAAGCGGATTTTCTCCCTTTTTTATCAGTTTCATCACGATACCTGGCTTCAGGTTATCGAAGACTTTCTGCACTTTCTGGTCGGCAGCCTTTACCTCGCTCACATTTTCTTCCGTTATCTCACGGTTGTTATATGCAAGGATCCTGACTGCCCGGCGGTTTTCGTCATTTTTTTCAAGACCGGTCTCATCGAGGATATCGTCGATATTTGAAAAGGCCTTCTTTATCGAGTCGCCGAGATCCGGCCTCACCTCTGTGCCGAGCGTCTCATACGCCTTGCCAGCTTTTTTGAGCAGATCTGTCGTGGCTTTTCCCTTTGCCACTTCGCCCAGATCACTTGAAAAAATGCCGTCAAATGCCTTGTATGACGAGATCAGGGCTGCCGGAGCCCCTTTTGCGCTCTGAAGCATTTCAGTCGTGTCATCGAAGAGATTCGCCAATGTGATATCATCTGGAAAAAGTGCTTCGCCGAGTGTCTTCTCCTGTGCTTTAAGCTCATCTACCAGATCAGACAGTTCTGTCGTATCTATGGACACGCCCTGTTTTATCAGCCTGTAGTTAGCTTCTGTGGTCATCGCAAGCCTTGTCTCTTCCATCTGTCTCTGTGCTGTCACCAGTTTCAGTTGGTCTGTCTTTGAGAGTACAGGTACTGGCTTATCATCAACCATGGCATTTTTCAGATTTTCGATCGTAAGCGGCTGGTCTGCTGATACGACTTTTGCCAGGTCATCATCTGTCACGTTTTGTATTACATCCTGTGCATCACGGGCTTTATCCATATCTGAAAGGCCTCTGACTGCATAGGCGTCAAGTGGACTCTGTCCTTCACTTACCGCATCTGCTATGACCTGTGGAAGGTCAGCCTGCGTGACAGTCTCTGCTCCGTTCAGCCCGTTAAAAAGCTGTATATTCTCTTCTGTAAGCGGAACTGCATTTTTTAAAAGGAAAACCGCGTTCTGAACCTGAGTGTCATCTGCTTTGAAGCCCGCTGACTGGATTTTTTCCTGGATCTGCGGAAGCATCTGCTGTATATCAGAACCTGTAATGTCTGTCTGCTGTGATATGTCTCCATTTCCGGCAAACTCTGCTTTGACCACGTTATCTACCGTAGGCGCCTGACCATTTCGCAGCAGATAGACACTGGTATCCGCGCTTATAGTTTCTGGAAGTTCTGCTGATTTATCTACAGTCTCTTTTACCTGCTGCATCGTATTCTGGTCTGTCGGCAGATCCGCATTCTGGAGTGCCTGTTGGATCTGCGGAACTGCTGAATCACCTGATGACTGCTTTAAGGCGTTGGCTATCCCATTTGCTTCTGCCTCAGATCCCGAAACTGCCTGGACTGCTGCCTGTGAGACTTTTCCGGTGATCGACATATCCTTGCCGGCCTTCGCCATCTGAATACGTATCTTATCCGCTATCGTGACAAAAGTCTTCGAGTCAGTATCTGCCGGATCAAAGCCATTCTCAAGCATTTCTTTATAATCCTGCTTTGACATGGTATGTGCAGCCAGGATCATTTCATTCTGTGTATTCTTAAGGCCTGCGCCGGACTGGACCTGTTTCTCATAGGCTTCAGCTGCTGTTTTTATCTCTTTTTTATTATAGACGGGGGACTGCTGGATCCTGTCTCTCTTTTCGACTTTTATCCCCTGGGAAACTGCTTCTGTATCAACTCCCATAAGCTGTGCAGACGGCTGATTTTTCCTGTACTCAGCTATCATGTCAGTGGCTTTATTCGTCTTTTTTTCAGCTGTATTTTTTAATAAAAGGTCTTCTACCTGCATATATCCTCCGGAAATGCTCTCCACTATTTATTTCGGAAAAGACACGGTTTTCTTTAGGCAAAAAAAGAAGCGGCTCTTCGCCACTCCTTATATCTCTTTCCGGCCCTCCAGCGCGCGTAGGAGAGTCACTTCGTCGATGTACTCGAGGTCGCCGCCAACTGGGACACCGCTTGCGATACGGGTCACTTTGATGCCAGTGGGCTTTATCAGACGGCTGATATACATGGCTGTCGTCTCGCCTTCGAGCGAAGAATTGGTCGCTATGATGACTTCCTTCACTTCGTCTCCGGAGAGGCGTGTCATCAGCTCCTTTAGCCTGATGTCCTCCGGTCCTATGCCCTGCATCGGGGAAATGGCTCCGTGGAGCACATGGTAAACACCCTGGTACTCGCCGGTTTTCTCATAGGCTGCAAGATCCCTCGTGTCCTCTACGACCATGATGGTGCTGTGATCCCGCTTCGGGTTCGCGCAGATCGGACAGATCTCCTGGTCAGTCAGGGTGCAGCAGACCTTGCAGTAACGGACATTTCTTCTCGCAGACTTTATCGTATCCGAGAGCTTGTCTACCTGATCCACAGGCATAGACAGTATATGAAACGCCAGTCTCTGTGCGGTTTTCTCGCCTATTCCCGGAAGAGAAGACAGACCTGCTATCAGGTCTGATATCTGCTTTGAATAGTAATCCATCAGAACGGAAGGCCTCCGCCAAGTCCTCCTGTAAGGCTTCCCATAGTCTTCTGGGTCTCCTCGTCGACTTTTTTCATAGCTTCATTTGCAGCAGCTACGATCATGTCCTCGAGCATTTCTACATCATCAGGATCTACAGCGTCCGGATCGATATGCACCTTCGTGATCTCTCTCGAGCCTGAAACGGTGATCTCGACAGCTCCGCCGCCTGCAGTCGCTGAGAACTCCTTCTCTGCAAGCTCCTTCTGGCTTTCCTCCATCTGGCGCTGCATTCTCTGCGCCTGCTTCATCAGGTTGTTCATATTTCCAGGCATACCACCTGGGAATCCACCACGTCTTGACATTTTAAAACTCCTATTCTACATCTATTGGCATATCTGTTCCGATCAACTGCTGCATGTCCTTCTCAGGATCATCCATCTTTTGGAACGTCTGATTTTTCTCGTTAAACTTAAACTCCAAAGGCACCTGTTTTCCAATGATCTGATTGACCTTTCCTGAAAAATCATCCAGCTCCTTGTTACAGATGTTCAGATCTCTTTTACTGTCAAAATATACGACCAGCTTATCATTCTCTACGAACGGCTGATGCCTCTGATCACCCCAGCCAGCCTTGAAGCCGCCTGTCATCGACTTTGCGACATCATCGAGAACTGCCTTTGCCTCTTTCACATCCTCCGGAACCGCTAACGGAAGCGGCGTGATCTCCACAGGCTCCGCCTGCTGCACCGGTGCTCCTTTTACCTGGATGTCTCCGGAATCTATTTTTCGCTCGAGCTCGTCTATCCTGTTCACCAGAGCGTCATTATCCGAATCCATCTCCGGATGACAGAGTCTGATCAGTGAGACTTCGAGAAGCACCCGCTTGTCCTGTGCGTAGCGCATCTGATTTTCCAGGTCACTCAGGATACGGATATATCGTATCAGAGTTTCCGGCGAGACCTTTGCACTGTCTTCGATCAGCTTCTTTTTATTCTCGGAAGTCATGTCGAAGGTGTCGGCCATTTCCGGAGCGTTTTTGTACAGGAGCATATCACGCAGATACCAGATCAGATCCGAGACGAACGAATTCAGATCCCGTCCCTCTGTCATAACAGCGTCTACAACTCCGCACACACCCTTTATATCCTGCTCCACGACTGAATTATAGATCCGTGAGAGCACTTCTGTATCCACAGCTCCGAGCACGCTCAGGACCTTGTCATAGGTCAGTTCTTCTCCGAGGTAAAAATTGATGCACTGATCCAGCAGGCTTAGCGCGTCACGCATAGAACCGTCTCCGGCTCTCGCGACATAATTCAGGGCGTCATCTGATGCGCTGACACCCTCTTTTTCCGTAAGTTCTTTTAGCCTGGCAGCTATGGTCTCTACCGATATCCTGTGGAAATCGTACCTCTGACACCTGGAAAGTATCGTGACAGGGATTTTCTGAAGCTCCGTAGTCGCCAGTATGAAAATGACATATGATGGCGGTTCCTCAAGTGTCTTCAGAAAGGCATTGAAAGCCCCGGCACTAAGCATATGAACCTCGTCGATGATATAGACCTTGTACTTGCCTGCTGCCGGCGGATATTCGACATCTTCTATGATGCTGCGGATATTCTCGACACCGTTGTTTGACGCGGCATCGATCTCCATCACATTCATCGAAGTGCCTTCGGCTATGGCTCTGCAGGTATCACACTCGCCGCATGGACTTCCGTCCGGAAGCGGATGCTCGCAGTTGACCGCCCTCGCAAAGATCTTCGCTACTGTGGTCTTTCCGGTTCCACGTGTCCCTGTAAAAAGATACGCATGTCCTATCCTTCCGGCCGAAATCTCGTTTTTAAGCGTCGTCACTATGTGATCCTGGCCCTTTACCTCTGAAAAATTCTGAGGTCTGAACTTTCTGTACAGGGCCATGTAAGCCATAATTTCCTCCTTCAAATGAAGTTCTTTTCGTTAAGTTCGAACTTCACTCCGTTCGTTCTCATCTCTGTGATTTCGGTCATTCACCAAAACTAATACCAATTCTCTTCGCTTCTTTTATCATCTTGCAGTCAGGATCGACCATTTTGAGCTTTCCTGCTACATCTGCCAACGGCACCAGCTTTGTCTCTCCGTTTATCATCGCAACCATATTGCCATATTTGCCGTCTACGATTGCCTTTGCAGCTGCGGAACCAAGCCTTGTGCAAAGGATCCTGTCGTAAGGGCATGGGCTTCCACCTCTCTGGGTATGTCCAGGAACAGTGACTCTCGCCTCTGAGCCGGTCTTCTCTGTGATCATATCAGCTATCTTATATGATACTGAAGGCCACTTCTTTGCTTCCTTGGCCAGCTTCTCTTTTCTCTCCTTCTTCGGAAGAGCGGCATCAGCCTTTGAAATGGCACCCTCGGCAACAGCCAGGATCGTAAATCCCTTGCCCTGCTGATGTCTCTTCTGGATGGCTTCGATGATCTTATCATCTTCATACGGGATCTCCGGCAGAAGGATGATGTCTGCTCCTGAAGCTACACCAGCATAAAGTGTCAGCCAGCCTACCTTATGTCCCATGACTTCGACTATGAATACTCGATTGTGAGAAGCTGCCGTCGTATGTATACAGTCGATAGCTGTCGTAGCTACATTTACAGCTGAATAGAAACCGAAGGTGATATCTGTGCCATAAATATCGTTATCGATAGTCTTTGGCAGATGGATGACATTCAGACCCTCTTCGCGGAGAAGGTTAGCGGTCTTCTGGGTACCGTTTCCGCCGAGGATAACGATGCAGTCGAGTCCGAGCTTTTTGTAGTTCGACTTCATGGCTTCGACCTTGTCCAGACCGTTCTCGTCAGGAACTCTCATCAGCTTGAACGGCTGTCTCGATGAACCGAGGATCGTTCCACCCCTGGTAAGGATGCCAGAAAAATCAGCTCCGGTCAGTTTTCTGTAGTCTCCGTAGATAAGACCCTTGTAACCATTTAAAAAACCGTAGATCTCAAGGTCATCTCCGCAGATCTCTTCAAGTCCCTTAACGACTCCGCGCATTGCCGCATTCAGAGCCTGGCAGTCTCCACCGCTTGTAAGCAATCCGATCTTCATTTCTTCGCCTTTCACTTTTTATTTTTGCTGTCCATGAAGGAGACGAATACGTGCTCCCCTCTAAGGACGTCTACAGTTTCCCATTCCCATTTGTTCTTCAGAGAGACTTTCTTTCTCTCGATCAGAAGCTCCGCTTTTCCGTCGCCTCCAACGAGCATTTTTCTTCTGTCTCCCGAAGTAGTTTCGACATTTACCTCTCGCATCTGTGATCTGTCACAGATGACTTTCAGTCTGACTCTCGACAGCGGAGTCTCTTCGCTTATCGCGAACATGCACTTCCTGCCGTTCCGCTTCTCACCTGTCTGACTCCTGGTCAGCATCCACATCTTTGAAAAATTAAACTCGTAGGTCTCGCCATCGAGGTAAATACCGCCTGCAAGAGCGTTCTGCGTATCTATCGGTCCGACTTTTATCTGCGTACCTTCTCCGAAGGCAAATCCGCTGTTTTTAAGTCGGCCGTTCTTTTTGCTGATCAGGTCAGAACAGCTGATATATTCCCAGCGCTCGCCGGCATTTTTGCCCCAGACCTTATCAGCATATCCATACGAAGTCTCCGGCTTTACTGTGTATTTCTCGCCGTTCCACTCTATCATGCCGTCGTACTCGGTCACCAGACCCTCTGTATGCCAGTAGGCATCCATTATCTCAGCATCTCTGAGCGGGCCTGACGTGCTGTATCCGAGGTTTAAGGCTATCCGCTTATTTATCTTCAAGTCCCAGATCAGCTTTCCAGCTTCCGGATGGTCTATCGGATCTTTCTCGACATCCTCTGCCGTCACTTCGATCCGTCCCATCGTTCTGGTCTCAGAAAGGAAGCAGTCTTCGGCACTCACCAGGACATTCATCTCTGTCCCGGTGCTCACCGAATCCCACGGAAAATATCTGGTCAGGACAGATCCTTCTTCTCCGCAGACAGCCGCCATTACTGCAAACCACGAAGGCTTCATTCCGTCTTCGGAGAATACCGGTTCTTCTTCACGAAGCTGCGGGTTCTCACCGCCGAAGTCTATGATAAAACTTCTCTCTTTGCCTGTAGTCTCGCTGACTCCGTGAACACAGTGCCGCCAGATGTCGAATCCCTGCTTGGCGAGTGCCCCGCGAAGCATAAAGGAGTCACGGTCTGTATCATGCTTGTTAAAAGTCAGACCCACGGCATCCAGAGGTTTAGCCAGCATTTTCTGAAGGTCTGTGATCGCCATTTTATCTCCTTTCTGAAAAAAGCTCTTGTCAAATCAGTTTTTTTATAGTAAAATAGTACCTCGTTGGAGACGTATCGAAGTGGTCATAACGAGGCGCACTCGAAATGCGTTTGTCGCCTAATCGCGGCACAAGGGTTCGAATCCCTTCGTCTCCGCTATTCAGGTTCCCGGAAGGGAGCCTTTTTTATTGCTAGAAACTCTTTATCTCGTCATCATCGTCAGTCGTAGACTCGTCGATGTCCTTTATCACTACATCATACGAATAGTCGTCGTTTACCTTTACAGTGACAGTGTCACCGACTTTTTTCCCAAGTATAGCCCTTCCGAGCGGAGACTCTATCGATATCTTATTCTCGAGGGAATTGCCGCGGATGCTTGTCGTTATCTTATATTTCTCGGTCTCATCGTCCTCCGGAATGTAGAGTGTGACTGTGTTATTCATGCCTACCGTTCCGTCCTCTGACTTATCTGAGATGACTGTCGCATTCTCGAGCATCCTTTCCAGATAGCGGATCCTGCTCTCATTACGGTTCTTTGCCCGCTTGGCCTCATGGTACTCAAAATTCTCGGAGAGATCGCCGTGGGCTCTGGTCTCCTGAACCTCAGCTATCAGCTTCGGTCTCTGGTTGAATTTCCTGTCGTCGATCTCTGCTTGTATTTTTTTTACGTCTGACTCTGTAAGTCTTTCTCCCATTTCTTACCTGCTGTACTTTTTCTCTATCGCTGTGATCATGTCTACTCTCTCCTGGTGACGTCCTCCCATCGGCTCGGCGTTCAGATAACTGTCTACTATATCCTTTGCGAGCTCCGGCCCTACGATACGGGCCCCTATGCCGATGATATTCGCGTGGTTGTGCTCTCTTATCAGGTGAGCTGTAGTAGTGTCAGAGCAGACTCCTGCTCTGATACCCGGAACCTTGTTCGCTGCAAGAGTGATGCCTACTCCGGTCCCGCAGATCAGGACTGCCAGGTCACCTTCTCCTGCGACAAGAGCTTCGGCCACTTTTTCACCGACTTTAGGATAGTCCACCCTGTCTGTAGTGTCTGTTCCAAAGTTCTTCACCTCATAGCCTTCGTCCTCGAGATGCTTCATGATCTCGAACTTCAGCTCTGTTCCTGCATGATCATTTCCGATTAAGATCTTCATTTATGCTCCTTAGATTATCTCATAAACTGTCTTCGAATGATACTGCTCCCCGGCTTCTATGACCGGCTGCGCGTACTTCGGCACATTTATCGCATTTGGGAAAAACTGTGTCTCAAAAGCCACGCCTCCGCGCCTCACATACAGTTTACCACTTTTACCATACTCTTTTCCACTGATATAGTTTCCGCTGTAGAACTGGATTCCCGGAAGGTCCGTGATAACATTTATCTGGAGTAACTTGTCCGGAAGTCTGAACTGCGCAGCCTCGTACTCTTTCTTCCCGTCATGGTCAAAAGCGCTTCTGTGCCACTTCTCATCTTTTGTCAGCTCGTAGTTATGATCATAGCCGCCAGCCCAGGTCAGCTGGTCATAGTCTGCATTTATCCTCTCGCTTATTGCGTGGAAATCCCTGAAATCCATCGGAGTTCCTTCAACAGCCGCATAGGTCCCGTCAGGGATAGACTCCTTGTCTGTCGGTGAAAAGCTGTCAGCGTGGATACATACTTCAGTGTCGAGGATATCCCCGTTTCCTTCTCCATGGAGATTGAAGTAAGTGTGGTTTGTCGGATTGAAGATAGTCTTCTTATCCGAAACGCCCTTATAATCAAGGATCAGATGGCTGTCACTGTCTACAGTGTAAGTCACTTCGATGTCCATATTCCCTGGGAAACCAAGGTCTCCATCCGGGCTGTGATAAGCAAAAGTGATATGGTCAGCAGCCTCTTCCTTTGTATCCCAGATACGTCTCTGGATAGAAGTAAAAGCGCTGTGCAGGTTATTATGGCCGTTGTCATTTTTCTCGATGTCGTACTTTACGCCATCGATCGTAAAAGTAGCTCCGCCAATTCTGTTTGCGTTACGGCCGATAGTGCAGCCATAGTTCGGATCATTGTCAAAATACTGCTCGACATCCTTGTATCCAAGCACGATGTCGCGGTCTTCGCCGCCCTTCATCTGTACATGGAGCTCCATCAGGTTTGCCCCGAAATTCATGACTTTCGCACGGAGTCTCCCTCCTGAGATCTCGTATGCGATGATGTCCTGTCCGTCCTTTGTCTTACCGATTACCTTTCCCATTTTATTAACCTCCTATTTGTTTATAAGAAATGCGAGTGGATTATCTACATACAGTATGTTTAAAAATCCACTGCTTTCTATCTGTGTCATCAGCTTTTCGCCACTCGGGGTGATCGAAAAGCAAGTAACCACATCCATGAACATCCAGATGATCATCAGCGCCACGATGATTCCCCAAATACCGCCAAGCGCTCTTGAAAATCCTCCTACCACCGGCAGATCACCGATAAACTGTGCTATCAGCGAGATCACCCTTGTAATGATAAAAGCTATAAGAAGCGATGTGAGTATCGCAAGTCCTTTTACCATCAGGGCAGCCGTCTGTCCGGCTATGGTCTTTTTGATCGTATCATTTGCCGATGAGAGCTTTTTTTCATTATCATCCGAGATATTTTCTGCTATCTCCACGGCTGCGTTAGTCGTGGAATCTACCGCCTTAGAAATAAAATCAGTAGCTTTCTTTGGCAGGTTGATGTCCAGTTTCTCCAGGTAGTCCCTGAGACTGCCGGAGTCTGACAGATCTATCTTCGCTTTTTTCGGAGTGCCTATATCAGTGGTCTCCTCGTCAGTGCTGTCATCCGTCGTATAGGTGTCCTGGCTGTCCTCATCTTCCTCTCTCTGCTCGTTTATCTGATCTATCGTCTGATTTTCTTTCTGCACAAGCCCGCTGGTTATATGCTCAGAAACTGAATTATAGAACTTCTGGTAGACTGCGCCATCCATGTATCTCTCTTCTATCAGTGGAGTCGCCACATACAGAAATCCAATGATGATGACCCAGGACAGAAGTCCGCTTAAGAGTCCGAAAAGTCCTCTGTAAAAACCTATCGCAAATGCTGCCACAAGCAGTATTAGTGTTACTATAAGTACGTAATTCACTGTTTTTCCTCTTGATCAGCTCAGTTTTATAACCTGACTTGTCTCCTGCTGGATCAGGAAATAATCCCTTGTTTCTCCTGCTGCTTCAAACGCTATGACCGCATCCGGAAAATCGTAGCTGAACTTCGTTTTTCCCTTCACATCGAAGAGTCTTACCTTCTCCCCGGTCCTGGCTATCAGCAGATCATCCCTTATAAACTCACACCTGTCGTATGAAGCATCGAGCTTCTTTGCACAGGTCTGTTTTCCGTTTTCATCATACACATCGAGTTCTTTTCTGTTCCCCTTTGCCCGATGGATGAGTCCGAAATACTCTCCGCTCATTATAACACTTTCCGTGGTAAATTTCGTTTTGAGCTTCGTTTTTTCTTTCACTTCATTGCCAGATGTATACAGGATAGCACCACCGTCTGTTATCGCCGCCGCAGTCCCATCTGTAAAAAATGCCGTCTGCGGACATACTGTGTCATCGTATTCAAAGCTGGATATGATATTATCCTTTTTCTGGTTCCCGGCATCTGTGAAGTCGTAGATATTTATCCTCGTCGCAAGTGACTCAGTCTTTACGACCGAAAGCGACATGATAAGCCTCGTGCCGTTATCTGAAAGAGCTATCGACATCGGATAACCTGTCTGTGACAGATGGACCTGTCCGCCTGCCATGGACGTTCCGTTCTCGCGGTAGAGATTTATGTATCCGGTGTCCTCTTCTTCTGTGAGCACAGCCGAAGTGCCATCTGACGCTATATCTGCCCGGACTATCGTGTGTGTCGTGGAAATGACCGAAAGCTCTTTTTTGTCGGACATGACCACGAGAGTGCTGCCATCTTTGTCGTAGATAAGGAGCCTTTTCCCGCTGATCAGCACTTCCGGGGACTGCATGTTATACGATTCATTCCAGACTGTATTTCCTTCCTGATCGTAATACTGCGCGCCGTCCCGTGAATATGCCATCAGTCCGCCTGCGAAAGACACGAAGTTCTGGGCTGAAGCCCCGTCTATCGAGAAACTGTCTTCTACGTCGTAGGTTTCGAAAGACCTGACATTCTGCCAGACTGCTGCAATTATCACGGCTACGATAAGTACCGCAGCCGCGATGATCGTGATCACACTCCTCTTATTAAAAAATGATCTCATCACACGTCGTAATCAAAACTGAAAAGCGCTACTCCGAATGACGGAAGCGGATATCCTATAGAATATGCCTGGCCGTCGCATGCCTGTTTCTCTGGCGTATAGCTCTTCTTTTTTCTCTTTTTCTCCTGTGTTTCTCCGGTGTATTCCGGCTCATCACTGTCGAGGATCAGCGTATGCTTCTGCGTACTCACGACTCCGACTCTGTAATCAGGGTACTCTACCGGAGTGAAGTTCACGACACAGAGGATGTTATTTTTTCCATCCTTGCTCTTCCTGACAAGACTGAAGATGCTCCTGTAACTATCGTTCGCGTTTATCCACTCGAAACCGTTCCAGTTGATGTCCTGCTGCCAGAGTGCCGGGTATTTTCTGTATACATGGAGCAGTTCCTTCACCCAGTTCTGCATCGCCCTGTGACGCGGATTCTCCAGTTCGTACCACGAAAGCTCGCAGGCTTCACTCCACTCGTGAGTCTGCGCGAACTCCTGTCCCATGAAGAGCAGCTTCTTTCCCGGATGGCACATCATAAAGGCGTATCCGGCTCTCAGGTTCGCGAACTTCTCCGCCTCATCTCCAGGCATTTTTTCGATCATAGACTTCTTCAGATGGACTACTTCATCGTGAGAGAGCACCAGAATGTACTTCTCGTACTCGTTGTAGCTCATCGCAAAAGTCATGCGGTTATGGTTATCCTTGCGGAAGAAAGGATCCAGCTGCATGTAATCCAGGAAGTCGTGCATCCAGCCCATGTTCCACTTGTAGGAAAATCCGAGCCCGTCATTATCCACATCTGTCGTGACTTTAGGCCAGGCTGTGGACTCCTCTGCTATCATCAGAAATCCCTTGTACCTGCCTGTCATCAGCGAATTGATATGTTTAAAAAATGCTATTGCCTCGAGATTTTCGTTCCCGCCGTATTTGTTCGGGACCCACTGTCCTGCTTCCTTACCATAATCGAGGTAAAGCATTGAAGCCACGGCGTCTACACGGAGTCCGTCCACATGGTAGTTCTCGACCCAGTTTATCGCTGAACCGATCAGGAAGTTCTTGACCTCCGGCTTTCCATAGTCAAAGATCCTCGTGCCCCAGTCAGGATGCTCGCCTTTTCTCGGATCCGCATATTCATAGAGCGGCTGTCCGTCGAAATCCGCAAGCCCGTGCGCGTCCTTTGGGAAGTGTGCCGGAACCCAGTCGAGGATGACTCCGATATTTTTCTTGTGGAAAGCATTCACCAGGTACATGAAGTCCTGCGGCGTTCCGTAGCGGGACGTCGGAGCGTAGTAGCCTGTGACCTGATAGCCCCAGGAACCGTCATACGGGTACTCGGAAATCCCCATCAGCTCCACATGGGTGTAGCCCATCTCCCCGACATAATCTACAAGCCTGTCCGCCAGCTCCCTGTATGTGTAAAATCCGTCATCGTCCGTTCCCGGATGCCTCATCCATGAACCCGGATGAACCTCGTAGATAGAGAGTGGCTTCTCATAGTAAGGAGTGTCGTCAGCCCTTTTCTTAAGCCACGCGCTGTCTGTCCATTTGAAGCCCTTTGTGCTCCAGAGCCTGCTGGCAGTTCCCGGGCGGACTTCTGCATACTCAGCGAACGGGTCAGCCTTGTACAGCTTCTCGTCATTGCTTCCCTGGATCAGATATTTGTACATCTGTCCTATTTTCACATCCGGAATAAAGCATTCCCAGACTCCGATTCCCTCAGGGCTCACCCTGGTCATCGGATTTGCCTGCTCGTTCCAGCCGTTGAATTCTCCGATCACATGGACTTCCTTCGCATGTGGAGCCCATACATCGAAATAGAATCCCCTCTGGCCATTTACCTTAGCAGAATGTGCTCCGAGCTTCCTGAAGATGTCGTAATGTGTTCCCTGTCCGAACAGGTACGCGTCTAACTGTGTAAAGTGGCTCATTTTCCCCGCCTCCTTGTCTGTATGTGAATTATTCTATGATATCCTTTTCCTGCAGCATCGGGCGTCCGTCATCGTCTGCCATTCTCGCAGAAAAATGACTGAAAAATCCCTTGCTCCTTTTCTCATATCGTGAAATTCCTTCATCTATAATAGCCTTTACATCGTGCAGGCTCACCGCTTCACTTCCACCCTGAAGCATTCCGATCCTGTCATACAATGCAAGGATTCCCATATCATCCATCGAATAACCGCAGTCTAAGACATATACTTTTCCGAAGTTCACTAATTCGTCTAGAGTCATCTCTGGTATAGCCAGATGCTCTGTGAAGTATTTCCAGAGCTTCGGAGCACCGACTGCGAGCTTCTTCAGCTCTTTTTCACTGTCTTCAAGTATAAATAAAGTGCCGCTCCTGTCATTTTCTATCATAAGTGACAGTGATACCGCGGTCTTATAGTCCATGCCTCCGGCTTTTTCTATCATAAGGCTTCCGCCCTTTACCTTTGAGATAAGAGCGTTTAAGTCCTTGGAGTTTATCTTCTCTCCGGTGATCCGTCCGGCACCGGCATTGAGCTTTCCGGTTTCCTTCTGTATGATCTGTACCAGTTTGCTGGCAAGCGCTGTCTTTCCACAGCCATCAGCACCTGAAATAGTCAGATTTCCGGTCTTTATGGCTCCGTCTGATTCGCACTTTACTTTCAGGCCGTTTATAGCCTGCTTTATCTGCGGCTTCATGTCATGTACATCGACAAAATAACTGAGCACTGCCTTTTCCTCTTCTGTAAAGTCAGCATCTACAGTCTCATCATCCAGTGCCTCGTGCTCTATCTGCTTTGCAAGACCGCTTACATCTATGTCTATCTCTCTGGTCTTGTCGTCTACCTGCTGCTTTTCCTCAGGCTTTACAGGCTCGAGCGTTCTGGTCTTCTCTAAATCTTCTTTTTCTTCTGAAGGAGCCTTTTCCTCAGAGGCTTCAGGCTTTTCTTCGTCCGGTTCTGCTGTTTCGGAGGTTTCTTCTTCTAAAGCAGAAGGCTCTTCTTCAGGTTCTTCCACTGCCTTCGGAGTCTCCTCGACCTCTTCAGCCTTTTCTGTGGACTCAGCCTTAGTCTCTTCCGGCTCTTCAGTGTCATCGTCTGACATCGTATCTATATCATGCTGGAGCATGTCATTTACGCCCGCCAGGATCTTCGCCGCGCTCTGTACTGTCTCTGCGTCAGCATTCTCCAGGACTTTCTGCTTTGGCTTGTCATCATCCGGTTCAGGCTTCTTTAAGTATTCTTCCTTCAGGAGCTCCTCAGGTGCTACTCCTGCTTCAAGCTGCGGGCTGATATTTACCAGGCGGTCCATGATCTGGTTTGCCTCACGGAGAGCCTGCTCCTTTGCCTGCTCGAGCTTTTTCTTCTTCGCGTCGTTAAGCGCGGCTTCCATGGCACGCTGCTGCTTGCCCCAGTCGTCTAAGACATCCTGGATCGTCAGCTGTCCCTCTATCTGCTCGTCATCTCCGCCTGAAGGGAGATTTAGAGCCATCTGCCCATCGTATTCCTCTGCCAGATACTGCTGGTAAGAGTCTTCGATCGGAGTCTTTGACTCTTCTTCAGGCTTTTTCTGATGGATGGCTTTATGCTTATCGAGCGCAGGTTCCTCCGCTGTCACATAAGGTATGTCACCTACCAGATCCTTTATGGCGTCCATATTTTCAGAGACTTCGCCAGCCTCTGTCGCCATCATGATCTCCTCGATATTCTTCCGGATCTCAGCCTGGAGGTTCACTGTGTCGAACTTCTCCGGCTTGTCCTCCACCTGCGGGATAGTGATAGTATCCGACAGTTCCTTGTCTTTCTTTACTACTCCGGTGGTGCCCTTTGTGAGTCTTCTGTACTGCTCTTCCTGCTCCGGAGTCAGAGCCTTGTACATCATCTTCATCTCGAGAGACTTCTCGACATAAGGACCTTCTCCAAACCATAAGGCAATCTTATCGCAGAGAGCTATGCATTTCTCCTCGTCTCCGTGCTTTCTGTACAGGCAGGCGAGTTCAAAAGCCCATTTGTCTACGAAGTCCTCGTCACACAGTCCCTCAAGTATGCTGATGAGCTCTGTGATGTCCGCTCCCTGTGCCTTCCTGATCGTGTATCTGATCACAAATCGGAGGCCATCGTGCGGCGCTATATCTACGAATTCTTTATAATAAGTCTCTGCTTCATCCAGCTCTCCCATCTTTACCGAAATAAGTGCGAGACGATAGATGATCATTCTCGCTATAGGAGACTTCTCATGGGCGATCTCCAGGATCTCTCTTCCCTTCTCTGGCTGCCCAGCCTCCTCGGCTATCTCGCTGGCACGGAGGAGAACATTTACATTCCGGATCTTCCGGTAGTTGAGAGTATCCAGGACATCTACCGCTTCCTTCAGATCACCCTGACGGACCAGCGTCTCCACCTGATCCATCTTTATTTTATACTCTGTTTTCTCCAATTAACGTACACCTCGAAAAAGCCTTTTTCTCTTCTTCACGAAAAAATCTGCTCCTACTATAGTACCATAGCAGGGGCTGTTTTTCAAACACTATCATTTCTTCGCCTGGCGATTTTTTCTCTTGTCTATGATCTTTCCGATGATACCGCTGTGGTTTTTCTTCCTGGCTGCTTTTTTCATAACGGGCTGTCCTGTCTCCGGATCCATGTAGTCGAGCTTTCCGTAATCTATGGCAGCTACAGGCATTTTTCTCTTGCACAGATAGTGATCCGAAATGCGCTTTATGACCCAGAGAGTCAGTGAGACTGTCGGTACTCCGATGATCATTCCCGGAATGCCGAAGAGTCCGCCGCCTACCACGATCGCGAAAACGACCCAGAACGGGGAAACTCCGGTCGAGTCTCCGAGTATCTTTGGTCCGAGGAAATTCCCGTCAAACTGCTGCAGGATGATGACATAGATCAGGAAATAAATGCCCTGCATCGGGTTGTTGACAAATATCAGGCAGACTGTAGGAACCGCTCCGATGTACGGTCCGAATATCGGGATGACGTTCGTGACTCCGATGATGACCGAGCAGACAACCGCATACGGGAAGCGGAGTATGAGCATCGAAAAATAGCAGATAATGCCAATGATGATAGAATCGATGATCTTTCCAACAATGAATCCGTAGAACACTTCATCCGCTTTTCTGACTGTCTCAACCACATGATTAGCTGCTTTGATCGGGAAAATAGCGTAGATCAGCTTCTTCGTCCACGATTTGAACGATTCCTTGTCGATAAGTACATAGATGCAGACAAAAATACCGATGATCAGGTTCACTATGATCTTTCCGGCGCTCATCCCCCATTTCGTAAGGGTGGAGACTATCTGATTCTGACTCTCGAGATTTAAGTATTTGCGGACGAAATCCACGAGTTCATCAATGGTATTGTCGATATTCTGGTTATCACGGGCAGAATCCATGGCATCCTTGAACCTGTATTTCGTCAGCTTATCGGCCCAGTCTATGACTCCGCGCACTTTTTCATGGATGTGGTTTATCAGCTCGTTCATCGTCGACACGAACTGCGGCACGACGAGCACTAAGAAAAAAATGACCGCTGCCACGAGCACGAGTGTCGCTATGACTGTCGAGAGAACCCTGATCCATTTGACTGGTTTCCCGTCCGCCGGTTTTTTCCTCGGTTTCCCGGTGTGCTTTGCGTGCAGATCTGCAAAATAGTTAAAGATCTTTGTGAAAAAATTCATTATAGGATTTGTCAGGTACGCCATGATCGCGCCGAAAAGTATCGGCTGGAACACCTTTCTGACTGTACCCCATCCTATAGATATGGCTCCCCACCTTTTAAAAATGAAATAGATGATGATCAGTGCGAGTCCGACAAGAAATGCCCTTCTCGCTATGACTTTGTACCGCGCGTTTTCCTCATCCGAGAGGTATTCGCTTGCGTGTTTCTTTTTTTCTGTATTGCCTTCTGACATATCGTAGACCTCCGGTATGCTTATAGTGTAGTACAGAAAATTATCACATATCAATAGCGAAATTTCAATAGTAAAAAATGCCCTGTTACGGGCATTTTCAGAATGCTGGCCCGGAGGCCGTTTACATTCCATGATACGTATTTCATTTTTTGTTATGTGCTCTGTAGTAGTTGATCAGGCAGCCGTCTTCGATGATCTCACGCTCATCATCTGTAAGCTCGCCCATAGTCAGGGTGAACGGAACCAGACCGCCGTCTTTTATCACATACGCTTCGATCTCAGTGTTCTTGTTCCTGATGTCATCGAAGACATTCGGGATGAACAGGTAATCGCCGTTCTTAAATGGCAGATTGCCAGCTGGGATCGTGAATGGGAGCATGCCCCAGTTTATCAGGTTACTTCTGTAACGTTTGGTGGCGTATTCATTGGCGATGTTTGCCCAGCCACCAAGTACCTTCTGGCAGCTTGCAGCCTGCTCACGTGCTGAACCGTCTCCCGGTTTTACCGCAAAAATCGTGCTTCCGATTCCGATGTTATGTCTGTTCACGTCTTCGAACTTTGTGTGAATAGCTTTCATCACATCGTGGATCTCCGGAAGAGCGTCACCAGGGCAGCTGTCGGCTTCTACAGCCTTCTGTGCTTTCTGGACTTCCTTTGCTCGTCCTACATATGCAGGGTCTTTTCTCGAAAGTGTAAACTCAGCAAGAGCCAGAGGGTTCGATCTGTATGATGAAGTCTCACCTGAAGGGATCAGCTCATCTGTCGTAGTAACGGGATCATGGATCTCTGAAACGACCTTCAGGATCAGGTTCTCCGGAAGCGGGCTCATAGGTGGCCAGTCCTTGATGTTCGGGCCGAACTTCACTTCAACTGAAGGATCTGCGACACCGTGGCTATCGAATACGCGGTTCTTATATATCTCACTGTCAAAGAAGTACTTCGGCTTTGTGAAATCTACGTCGATCTCATCTGCACCTGTCAGGAAGCCCTTGTTTGCAGCTGTAGCCGCGATAGAACGTGCATCCATAAGCGCAACTGATGCAATCTGTCCATTCTGGAGCTTTGAGCCTTCTCTGTTTGGGAAGTTCCTTGTAGAATGGCGGATAGAGAAGCCGTTATTTGCCGGAGTATCTCCTGCGCCGAAGCACGGTCCGCAGAACGCAGTCTTTACGATAGCGCCAGTGGATAAGAGATCTGCTACACAGCCGTTCTTTGCCAGCTGCATGAAGATAGGCGTAGAAGCTGGATAGACGCTCAGTGTAAAGTCATCTGAACCGATGCTCTTTCCACGGAGGATATCTGTAGCGTCACAGATATTTTCATAGCCGCCGCCTGCGCAGCCAGCGATAATACCCTGATCTACATAGAGCTTTCCGTCATGTACCTTATCCTTCAGATGGAAGTCTACCTGATCTCCGAGAGAGACTTTTGCCTTCTTCTCGGTATCATCGAGGATATCCATCAGATTTTCCTTGAGCTCTGCGATAGTGTAAGTATTCGATGGGTGGAACGGCATAGCGATCATCGGGCGGATCTCTGAAAGGTCGATCTCGACGCATCCGTCATAGTAAGCTACATCTGCCGGGCGAAGCGGCTTATAGTCTTCTTTTCTGCCGTGGATCTCGTAGAACTCCTCAGTCCTGTCATCACATTCCCAGATAGATGAAAGACAGGTAGTCTCAGTCGTCATGACATCGACTCCGATACGGTAATCTACCGAAAGATTAGCGATTCCAGGTCCGACGAACTCCATTACTTTATTCTTCACATAGCCGTTCTTGAATACTTTTCCAATGATGGCAAGTGCTATATCCTGAGGTCCGACACCCTTTACAGGCTTGCCCTTCAGGTAAATGGCAATGACACCAGGCATATTTATATCGTAAGTCTTTCCGAGAAGCTGTTTTACGAGCTCTGGACCGCCTTCGCCCATGGCCATGGTTCCCAGAGCACCGTATCTCGTGTGAGAATCAGAGCCTAAGATCATTTTTCCTGTACAGGCGAGCATTTCACGCGCGAACTGGTGGATGACAGCCTGATGAGGCGGTACGTAGATCCCGCCGTATCTCTTGGCACATGAAAGGCCAAACATATGGTCGTCTTCATTTATGGTTCCACCGACTGCGCATAGACTGTTATGACAGTTCGTCAGCACATACGGAATAGGGAATTTCTCAAGGCCTGAAGCACGGGCGGTCTGGATGATCCCGACATAAGTGATGTCATGGCTTGTCAGCTTGTCGAACTTCACCTTCAGTTCGTGCATATTACCAGAGGTATTATGGTTTTTTAAAATGCCATAAGCCATCGTACCCTCGGCAGCCTTCTCCTTATCTGCTTTTTTTCCGAGAGCAGAGAGCTTTGCCGAAGCCTCATGGTCGTCGGCTACTATCTGTGTACCGTCTACTAAGTAGACTCCGGTATCGTATAATTTCATTGATGCCTCCATTTCTTTCTCCAACTACTATTTGCAGTGAATTGTATCACTTTTTAAAGACTCCGAAAAGTCCTTTTTTCTTTGGTTCCGGTCCGTTCTGGCTTCCGTCCTTCCAGTCAAAGTACTCTCGGTCTAAGTCGTCGAGATTTATCTGGCTTTCGATCTTCTCAGAGAGATCATCGGTCTCTATTCCGTCAGCCACCGTGCCCTTTGGTATGTCTCCTCCCTGGAAAAATGCCGGGTTCACATGGATCTCCGGTTTGACGTTTGCATACGAAGGCTCATCAGCTTCCTCGGTAAATTCACCGGACTCCTGCTCTTTCTCAAGGCGCTTGTTCTCTTCTTCAATAAGCCTTAAGTATTCCTGCGTATCCTTCAGATCTGACAGCTGGCCTTTGAGCTCGTACTGGTTTTTCTTTATTTTTTTCTTCTCATCGTCGATCTGCTCCATCATATCCGAGTGGATCTGATCTATCTTCTTCGAAGCGTCGGTTACGATGTCGCTTATCAGATTCAGGGCGTGGTCCGAATACATCAGCGAACCTGCGTAGATGTCTTCTGCCTTTTTCCTGGCTCTCTCCTCAGTCAGATCTGCCTGCTTCTGCTGGCTTCTCTCGGCCTGCTGCCTGCTCGACTTCGTCAGCTCACTTTCGTCAAGCATTGCATACAGACAGTCGCCCAGCTCCTTCAGGAGCGACTGGGCTTCGTCTTTGTCTATGATGATCTTTGAGTTGCTCCCAGGCTCAGACTCAGCATTCGCAATCAGAATGTGCATCGCCCGGAGAGCATCTTCAGTTCTGTCCTGTGCGCTCATTTTAACCTCTAGTCACTTCCTCTGAAGGGAATGGTGTCAGCACTCTGCCGAGGATCCCGTTCAGATAAGCTATCATAACGCCGTAATTCGTGATAGGAACTCCCTGTGCAGTCGCCGTATCCAGCCTGTAGCGGATCTCCCTGACCGGAAGCATACAGCCCCCACAGTGGATGATCAGTGAATACGGTGACAGGTCCTCCGGAAAATCTCCGCCACTCGTAAACTCGAACCTGAAATCCTTTCCGGTCTTTTCCTTAATCCATCTCGGGAGCTTCTCTGTACCGATATCACCACACTGTCTGTGATGTGTGCATCCCTCGCAGATAAGTATCGTGTCGCCGTCCTTCAGGTTCGCGAGTTCCTTTGCACTCCTGGTCTGAAGCGCCAGGTCACCCTTGTATCTGCTCATCAGTATCGAAAAAGATGTCAGTGGCGTGCTTTCCGGCACTATCTTTGCCACTTCGGCAAAGACCTGCGAGTCAGTGATCACGAGCTTCGGCTGTTTTTTAAGGCTCATAAGGAGCCTCTCCAGCTCCCTGACCTGTGACATGGCGACCATTCCGTTTGCATCGAGAATGTCCCTTATCACCTGCTGCTGCGGAAGGATCAGCCTTCCCTTAGGCGCAGAAGCATCTACAGGGATCACGAGAACTACCATATCTCCCGGAGCTATCAGGTCCCTGATCAGGTAACGCTCGTCCTTATGCTCGTTCGCGAGCTTCGCTATCTCTATCCTTAAAAAATTCGCGCTGACCTTCGGATTCTCGACAGTGCTTAAAAGCATTATCTTCTCCGGCTTTTCGCCGAGAGCCTCAGCTAGATCCTGTTTCACCTGAATCTTATTCGCGTCGCGCAGAAGGTCGGATTTATTCGCTACGATAAGGTAGGGGATAGTCCGCTTGTTAAACTCCGCGAGGATCTCTTTTTCGAGAGTGAACTCATAGCTGTCCGCTTCAACAACCAGGATAGCTATATCCGTTCGCCTTAAAACCTTTTTGGTCTGGTCGACTCTCTTCTGCCCGAGCTCACCGTAATCGTCGATCCCGGGCGTATCTATAAAAGTCACCGGTCCGATAGGAAGAAGCTCCATCGATTTACTGACCGGATCAGTAGTAGTTCCCTTTACATCAGATACTACGGCCATCGGCTGTCCTGCCAGAAGATTCAGTATCGATGATTTCCCGGCATTCCGTCTCCCGATAATGCCTATCTGCAGTCTCTCTCCAGTCGGAGTGTCATTAAGTCCCATTTAAAGCCTCCTGATATTTTTTCATACAGTGTCTTTTATTTTATCATAAAAATCCCTATGAAAAAAGAGACTTGTTGACATAGTACTTAGAAAAATGTAAAATAGACGGCAGCCGAGCAGCCGGGGGATCAGCGGTCCCCTGTACCGGAATATCCGCTATATGCCGGGGTGATTTCTGTTCGAGGGCTTTCTGAAGCGATAGCTGCCCTGAGTAAGTGGCGTTGATATCCGGGTCCCGCGCAATGGGTGCCTGTGAACCGTGTCAGGTCAGGAATGAAGCAGCACTAAGCAGGATTTCTCATGTGCCGCGGGGGCGCCTGGGTTGAGTTAACTGCACAGGTAACGTATTGCGACAGGGGTTCGACAGCAGAAGCCCGGCCTTTTTTATTGCAAAAAACAGGGCGTGCCTGATGGCACGCCCTGTTCAGTCATCTCTTACATACAGATACTCGTCGAGTTTCTGACCATTCAGTTTCGTGTGGCCTTCGAGTAAGGCCGTCCTCTTAAAGCCCAGTCCAGAAAGCAGATTCTGCGAAGGCCTGTTAGTCGTCAGTACTTCTGCTCTTATATGCCTGACTCCGTATTCTCTCTCGACTATAGGAATTAGTGCCGAGAGTGACTCCTTTGCGAAGCCCCTTCTCCTGAACTCCAGATCTACCTTATAACCTACAGTAGTAGCTGCTTTTCCGTCTTTATCCAGTTCTCTGAAGCTCACAGTTCCGATGGTCCGGAACGGATCGTACTTCTGGAACATATAGTACCGGATCCTCTTGCCGTCTTTCCGGTATCTGTCCTCTAGATCTAAGACCTTGCGCTGATAGCGGGTCGAAAGTGACTGTCTTCTGACGAGCGGCTCATACTTTGCGAAGTCGCTGAAATTCCTGCTGTAAAAAGCTGCTACGATCACCGCTTCAGTCGGTTTCAGGACGCGCAGGATCAGGTGCTCGGTTTCTATCCTGTTCTGCATCAGTCCATTTTTATCGGAGGCTTGCCGACATCCTCTTCTGCAAGTCTCTTCTCCTCTCGAAGCTGCCTGAAAAATCCCGTGATCATGGCTGCACAGTCATCATGGAGCACATCGTAAGTGATGTCGCACTGATGATTGAAACCCGGCTGTTTTAACAGGTTCATGACAGAGCCTGCGCATCCTGCCTTGGCATTCTGGGTACCGATGACTACTCTCGGGATCCTAGCCTGTACTATGGCGCCTGCACACATAGGACACGGTTCGAGCGTCACATAGAGCGTGCAGTCCTCGAGTCGCCAGTCACCCGTCTTTCTGCAGGCTTCCTTTATCGCGATAAGCTCGGCATGAGAGAGGACGCTCTTGTCGTTATTCCGGCGATTGTATCCAGAGGCAATGATCCTGCCGTTCCTTACTATGACACAACCTATCGGCACTTCACGGATAGCCGCAGCCCTTCTTCCCTGCTCTATAGCAGCCCGCATGAAGCGCTCATCGGCTCTCTTCTGCCTGTCAGTGTCCTTCTGCGCCTGCTTTATCGCAGCCTGGCGTTCTCTCAGAGCCTGCTTTTCATCCTTGGCCTTCTGCTTTTCAGCATTTTTGTCTTCTTTTGCCCTTTCGAGCTCGTCCTCGCGCATCTGCGCCTTTTCTCTCATTTTGTCAAAAATACTCATTGCTTCTCCTTCTCCTGTCCCTCTATCAGCTTATCTTTCTGTCTGCGGCTGAACTGCTTTATCAGCGCCTCCCGCGACATAGCGTCGTGCTTTGTATCATGCTTCTCAAAATACACCAGTGTCACCGGTCTTCTCGACCTCGTGTACTTCGCGCCATTTTTTCCTTCGTTGTGCTCGTGAAGCCTCTTCTTCAGGTTCGTCGTATAACCTGTATACAGGCTGTCGTCTGAGCACCTGACTATATATGTATAGTAAGCCTTAGTTTCCATCTTCCATTTCGGTGACCAGAACACCTTCGGAATTATCTGTCCTTCCGTTAGTGTAAATCGGCAGATGACCGACCATTATGCTGTTCCTGGTCTTCGTCTTTACCTTATATAAAAGGCCATCCGCTTCATGTAAAAAATGCCAGACACTGCCGTCTTCCTCCGGAATGCCCCAATAGACTCCCTGTGAGATAGTCACGAACTTTGAACTCGTGCGCGAATACTCGTGGACTATGTGTCCTTTATTTATGATCTGCTTCAGCTCTTTAGCCAGGGCAAAGACTTCCTGCTCCGTGTAGTTCTCATATATAAGAACAAACTCATCGCCGCCGTATCTCGCCGCGAAGATATTGTGGTCTTTCTGCAGTTTTCTGATGCAATCGGCTATGTACTGGATCACCCGGTCACCGGCCTGATGTCCGTAGTTATCATTATACTCCTTGAAAAAATCGATATCGAGTATCTCGACTGCGATTCCGGTATGATTCTTGAGTCCGCGCCTGAAGGCTACGTCTCCGTATCTGTTCAGTCGGAAACGGTTGTACATGCCGGTCAGCGGATCAGTCTCGCTCTTTTTCTCAAATGATCTGGACTCCGCATAGATCAGGCTGTTCTCCTCAGAAAGCCTGTAGAAGCTCTGGCGCAGCTTTATCATGCTCTTTATCATCAGGTCATTCTCATGGACCATCATCTGCTCGTTTTCGTAGAACTTTACCGCAGCCTTTTTATAACTGTCCATGTCTCCAATGCAGCTGTAGAACTGGAGGAGCAGGTCCAGAAGTCTCTGCTCCATATGTTTGATGGCGGTCTTCTCAGCCATTGCATTTATAGGGGCGAGCAGGCTTGAAAAAGTGGTATAATCCCCAGTCTCCAGCAGGAGTGACAGGAAATCATACAGATCATCGAAAAAATCCATGATCGCGAGGTTCGGTGAAAAGGCTCCGATGACTTTTCTTATGGCATGGTTCTTTTCATCCGGGTCATTTTTTTCACTATAATAACGGGCCAGAAAGCAGTAGACATTTATCTCCTCGTCTTTCGTCAGGTAAGGCGTGCACTGGACTTCGATGATGGCTTCATACCTGGAAGCTGTCGTCATATCGTCTTTCTGCATGTAGCTTCTGCCAAGCCCGACAGCCACAGCCGTCAGAGACTGGCGGAATGAAGGCATTTCCTTATGGTCGAGAATATACCTGTAGGCTATGTCATAGTGCTTTATCGCCTCATCCGGACTTCCGACCGACAGGAATAGAGCGCCCATATTCATCTGGACTACCCACTCTATATCGGGCAGGCTGTACTGCTTGCAGATGGACTCCGCCCTGTAGTAATAATCGAGGGCAAAAGGCGCGTTTCCACGGTTTAATGACATGATACCAAGCATATTATCGGCCATTGCCAGGTAGCCCCACTCCCCGATGTGCTCGAACGGTTCCATGCACTTTAGCATCTCGCGGTAAAATCCGACTACATCGTTCCGGTGATAGTACAGCTCACCCCTGACAAAGCAGGCGTACCCTATCAGAGCATCGTCGTTCTGCGCAGTCCCGTACTCCTCGAGCTTGTCGCACAAGGTCACAGTCCTGTCACTATAAGTCTCTTTTTCCCGATTTATCTCTCTGATCAGGGAGGCTATTTCTGTCCTGTATGACGATATATCCAATTATTTTACCTTTAGTACTTCTGTAAGCCTAATAAAATCATCGAGTGTCAGTACTTCTGCGCGCCATGTAGTCGTAATGCAGGAATTCCACATCGCGTCTTCCATCTCCTGTTTGGACAGATCAGATATCCCTGCGTTGTATATAGCATTTATCAGTGTCTTGCGCCTCTGGTTAAAGGCTGCTCTGACCGTCCTGAAAAGCGGTCCCTGGATTTTTTTCTGTTCCTCAGTCAGTTCCTTGCGATGAAGGGTTATGACAGCCGATTCCACCTTCGGTCTCGGCACGAAGCTCTCAGGCTTCACCGTAAAAAGTATCTCAGGCTCCGTGTAAAATTCGACCGCGAGCGTCAGAGCTCCGTATTCCGAAGTCCCCGGCTTCGCCTGCATTCTCTCGGCCACTTCCTTCTGCACCATGACAGTTATCGAATCGAAAGGAATGTCCTTCTGAAGGATGCCTAGAATGATCGGAGTCGTGATGTAGTAGGGCAGATTTGCCACAAACTTCACAGGTCCGGTTATTTTTTCCTCTTCGAAAAGTTTGTCGAAGTCCACATCCAGCACGTCGTCATTTATGATCGTGACGTTGTCGTAATCAGACAGAGTATCGTGAAGTATAGGTACAAGCCTGTCATCTAATTCAATGCAGATGACCCTGCCTGCTGCTTCAGCCAGGTACTGTGTCAGAGAGCCAACGCCAGGGCCTATCTCTATGACAGTATCATACTCAGTGACTTCGGCGCCTTCTACGATATTCTCAAGCACCTGCGAGTCGATCAGAAAGTTCTGACCGTATTTTTTCTTGAAATGGAAGTCGTACTTATTCAGGACCTCCATCGTCTTATGGTAATTATCAAGCTCCGGCATTAGTCCCCCTTATGCGGTTTTCTTATCCTGTAAAAATCGTATCCGTTTTCTTTCGTCGTCTCCATGACCCTGTACTCGGTCTCTTCCTTTATCTGAGCTATGCGCTTTATGATGTAAGGCAGGTAACCCGAGTCGTTCCTCATGCCGCGGAAAGGCTCCGGTGCCATGTAAGGACAGTCAGTCTCCACAAGGATCCTCTCGAGAGGAATTACCTTTACGACTTCCTTGAGTTTCTTGCCATTTTTAAAAGTGACAACTCCTCCGACTCCGATATAACATCCCAGGTCAATGTATTCGCGAGCCTGTTCAGGAGAGTATGAATAGCTGTGAATTACCGCTTTCACACCATCAGCACAGGCTTCCCTCATGATATTCATCGTATCCTCGGCGGCTTCGCGCGAATGCACTATGACCGGCAGGTCCATTTCCCTGGCGAGCTCCAGCTGAGCCTTAAAAAAATACTTCTGCCAGGCTCTTGCCTTCTCGTCCTTTACCCAGTAGTAGTCCAGGCCTATCTCGCCTATCGACACGCACCTGTCATCCTGCGCCATCCGGACGATTTCCTGCATCACAGGATTTTCATGCCAGTCAGCATCAGTCGGGAAGTCAGCAGGATAGAAATTCGTGCATTCCCTGCCGTCTACTTCTTCCTTTATCAGATGCCCCGGAATCCCGAAATCCTTTATCTCTTCAGGGTGGATTCCTACAGCCGCATAGATAAAACCGTGCGACTTCGACAGTTCCAGAGCCTGCCTGCTGCTCTCAAGGGTCGAGCCGACATCGACTATCGTCTCTATCAGCCCGCCATGCAGCTTCTGCAGGAGTTCCTCCCTGTCCTCGTCAAAGGCCGGATCCTCGTAGTGCGCATGTGACTCGAATATCATGAAATCTCTGCTCCGGACGGCATATCCTTCTCAGGAGCTATGAGTGCCAGCTTTCCGTCAGCATCCTCTGCGCAGAGAAGCATTCCCTGTGACTCGACTCCGGCGAGCTTTGCCGGTGCCAGATTCGTAAGGACCATGACCTTCTTTCCGACCATTTCCTCGGCAGAGTAGTACTTCTTGATACCGGAAACTATCTGGAGAGTTTCCGAACCTACCTGAACCTGTGAACAGAGCAGCTTCTTTGACTTCGGTACTTCCTCGCACTTCAGGATCTTTCCTACACGGAACTGCAGCTTTGAAAAATCATCGTAGGTAATCTGCGGCTTCTTCTCCACATCGATCACAGCTTCGTCAGAATCCTCCTCTACAGCTCCTGTCTTTTTATCACCTTTGAGGCTTGAAGCGTTGAGCTTTCCGGCCTTTTTCAGGTTCTCATAGGCAATGGCCTGCTGCTTCTTGAACTCTTCCTTCTGCTTTTTCGTGATCTCCTCGGTCTGCTTTAAGACTTCGTTTACGTCCTTTCTCGCAAAGAGCATCTCAGGCTTATCGATCACCTTCGTGCCTGAAGGGTAGAGACCTGTCTTATCACAGTTATCAAAGTCACGGAGCTCAGTGTTGAACTGCTTTGCGATATTCTCAGCCGTGTCAGGCAGGAACGGATAGAGCAGTGATGCCCCAGTGATGATACCGTCGGCCAGGTTATAGAGTACAGTCGATAGTCTGTCAGACTTCACCTCGTCCTTTGCCAGAACCCACGGTTCTGTCTCATCTATGTATTTATTCAATCGTTTAAAAATCTTAAAAATCTCTGTCAGCGCATCTGCTGCATGGAGTGTATCCATTTTTTCGATGCAGATGTCACGGGCGCCAGTGACTACAGCCTTCAGGTCATCGTCTACAGGCTCTGCAGCTCCTTTGTCGGCCATTACTCCGTCGAAGTATTTGTTCGACATAGATAGAGTACGCTGGACGAGGTTCCCAAGAGTATTCGCGAGGTCTGAGTTATAACGCTCGACCATCAGCTCCCAGGTTATCACACCGTCATTCTCATAAGGCATCTCATGGAGACAGAAGTAGCGGACAGCATCAACTCCGAACAGGTCGATCATATCATCGGCATAGATTACATTTCCCTTGGACTTTGACATCTTCTCGCCGCCCTGAAGGAGCCACGGATGTCCGAATACCTGTTTCGGAAGCGGCTCGCCTAAAGCCATCAGGAAGATAGGCCAGTAGATGGTATGGAAACGGACGATATCCTTTCCGATCAGATGAAGGTCGGCCGGCCAGTACTTCTTATATAAAGGACCGCTCTCTCCATCCGGATCATAACCCAGACCGGTAATATAGTTTGAAAGAGCGTCGAGCCATACGTACACTACGTGCTTTGAGTCGAAATCAACCGGAATTCCCCACTTGAATGAGCTTCTCGAAACGCATAGGTCCTGAAGCCCCGGAAGAAGGAAGTTGTTCATCATCTCATTTTTTCTGGAGACAGGCTGAATGAACTCCGGATGTGCATTTATATAGTCGATCAGCTTCGGAGCGTATTTGCTCATCTTGAAAAAATAAGCCTCTTCGGACATCTGGTGCACTTCGCTACCGCAGACCGGGCACCTGCCGTCATCAGTCAGCTGGGACTCCGTGTAGAAAGCCTCGCACTCGGTACAGTACATACCGTCATATGAGCCCTTGTAGATGTCGCCCTGATCGTAGAGTTTCTTAAAGATCTTCTGGACGCACTTCACATGATCCTCGTCAGTCGTTCTGATGAAACGGTCGTATGAAGTGTTGCACATATCCCATAAGCGCTTGATCTCAGCAGCTGTCTTATCCACGAACTCCTTCGGAGAGCAGCCGTCCTCGATGGCGCGTGTCTCTATCTTCTGGCCGTGCTCATCAGATCCGGTCTGAAAATATACGTCGTATCCTTCTTTTCTCTTGAAACGGGCGATCGCATCCGCAAGTATGATCTCATAGGTATTTCCGATATGAGGCTTTCCCGATGTGTATGCTATCGCTGTAGTGATATAGTATGGTCCTTTGTTCTTCAAACTAAAAACTCCTTAATCTTCTTTTTTCTCTTCTGTCTCTTCAGGCTCTTCCGATTCTCCTTCGTCAGCAGGCTTATCCTCAGCGTCAGAAGTCTCCTCGTCGTCTTCCTCATCCTCAAAGGCGTCGTCCTCGTCGACTACTTCTGAATCCACCGTATCAGTGTCCTCAAAGACATTCATATCAGCTCCGCAGTTCGGACAGAACTTGGCGTTCTTCGGTACGTACTCGCCACAGTCCGGGCATACGACTTCACCCCTGATGTCGGCAAGCTCATCCTTAGTATCAGCTATCTCTGTAAAAATCTCCTGGATCCGCCTGTTCTCCGCGGAATCTTCGTCTTTATGCTTCTCGTAATACTTTCTCCCCAGGTTCTCGTATTCCTTTGACAGTTTGTCGTCCAGACTTCTGAGTCTGATATTCAGCTTTGCGGTTCTGGCAGCATCTTTAGCGGCTTCTCCGAACCCCCTTCCGGCTTCATTTAAAGAATCAAAAAATCCCATATGTATGCCTCCTTTATAAATCACGTCACTTTGCTACCTATTATACATCAACAACCCACTTCTTTTCCACCACAAAATTTAAGCGCTGAGTAGTGCTAATTCTTCGATATTCTCGAATGTCATGTCTAAGTCTGGAGGATATACTCGAACTGCCGTCATTTTCACATTTTCTTTTAGTATTCTTAAAAAAATAAACTTTTTTCAGCAAGAAAGGACTTTTATGTCATCTGATAAATCAACGCTCCACTCGTTCTCGACGAGACTCCAGATCATCCTGAAAGAGCGTCATATTAAAAAAACCGATTTCGCAAAGGAAATCGGTATAGCATCCACGACTCTGAGTGGATATCTGTCTGAAAAACACAGTCCGGATCTCGACACCCTGAAACTGATCTGTGATAAGCTCGACATCAGCACTGACTACCTGCTCGGCAGGACTGAGCGCCGTTTTATGGATGCGACGACTTTCACAAAGCCTGAAAACGATATGATCGTCATGTACAAGCAGCTCAGTGAAAACCGTCAGTACGAAGCAATGGGTGAAGTCCGTATGCTTCTAAAAGCTGAGAAATCCGGCAATTAAGTTACCTCAGGCAGATATATACGAGGTAAACGACGTACATCAGGATCATCACGATGCCCTCTGGTTTCGTGAGTTTCTTGTCCTTAAAGCAGAAGAGCCATACGACGAACGAGAATACGATCAGCACTATCGTGTCGATGATATTCTCCGTGCTGATGGTGACCGGAGTGATGACAGCTGCGACACCGAGAATAGCCAGGATGTTAAATATATTTGAACCAACGGCGTTACCGACAGCCATATCCAGCTCATTTTTGCGGGCTGCAACGATAGAAGTAGCAAGCTCCGGAAGGGAAGTACCGCAGGCCACTATCGTAAGACCGATAAGAGTTTCGCTTACACCCATGGCACGGGCTATTTTTTCAGAAGAATCAACGACAAAGTCGCCGCCGAACTTTATGGCGGTGATGCCGCCTATGATGTAGATAAGCGACTGCCAGAGCGGAAGGATCTTTATATCCTCATCTTCCTGTTTTTCCTCAGCATTTTCGGCCGCTGTTTTTCTGCTGACCATCGTCCTGTGGACCATCGACCAGATGAAGTATGCGAAAAGTATCAGGAAGATGATACCGCACACTCTGTTCAGTTTTCCAAGAACCAGCCCCAGGACCACGATCAGGATCGCTGCAAAAATCGAGAATGGCAAGTCAGCAGTGATGACCGACTTCTGTACAGCGAGCACTGAAAAAATCGCCGAGCAGCCGAGCACTACCATCAGGTTAAAAATACTTGAACCGACGACATTACTTACTGCGAGCTGGTTGTGTCCGGCGATAGAAGAAGTCACTGAAACTGACAGCTCCGGAAGTGAAGTACCCATAGCCACGATCGTCATGCCGATCACAAGCCCAGGGATATGGAACTGTCTTGCAACTGATGAGCTTCCATCGACAAAGAAATCCGCTCCCTTTATCAGGAGCACAAATCCTATCAGTAGTAAAATAACCGTCAAAAACATCTGCATATAAATTCTTCCTTTCTTATTCCAAACCCATCAGATGAGTTATCAGAATCCTCGTACCTATCACTATCAGTATCAGACCTCCGACCAGCTGCGCGCGTTTTTCGAACTTCGAGCCGAAGATATTTCCTATATAAACGCCTCCGAACGAGATGACAAAAGTCGTAACTCCGATTATCGAAGCAGCCTCAAGTATATTAAAGTGCGGGGTGAACGAAAAAGTGACTCCGACCGCCAGAGCGTCGATGCTTGTCGCAACCGCCATCATCAGCAGTTCCTTGACGTCGAGTGGAGGGTCCATTTCTTCGATCCTAGGCTTGTCATTCCATTCCTTGACGGCTTCGATCGACATTTTTCCACCTATATATAGTAATAGGAAAAATGCGATCCAGTGATCGATGCTCCGGATGTACCTGGCAAAAGTGCTTCCAAGAAGCCAGCCTATCAGAGGCATCAGCGCCTGAAAACCGCCAAACGCAAAGGCTATCGCCAGACATTGTCGTTTGTTCACTTTTCGCATCGCAAGGCCCTTGCAGACCGCGACCGCCAGGGCATCCATCGACAGACCGACACCCAGGAGAAAAATCTCCAGCACATTCATAAGCTGCCTCCATACACACTTCACAAAATAGCCACAAAATATCAACACGCAGATATCTTGATTTCTGTGGCTTTCCACCGAGTTATCCACTTTATCCACAATCAGAATGTGAACAGAACAGAATTTCTTCTGTAAAAATCACCCGGAATAAACAGTTATCCACAATACTTTTCCACTTCTCAAATAGGCGTTAAAAAAATAAGGCTCCTGCACAAAGCCTGTAAAATCAATGCTTACAGCCTTCATGCACGAGTCTCATTCTTTAAGATCTGCCAGGAGCTGCTACAGTTATCCACATGAGCTGTGGATAAAATACTGTGCTCTTCCGGGATTGTTGACAGATCACACCAAAGGGATGCGAATTACTCCCTCACACATACTTTTTCAGTTGAGTTTACGAGTAGTATAAAAACTTTTTCCGTTAAAGTCAATACACACGCGTGTACTTTGCTCCGTGCAAGGTGACAGAGGCCCGTTTAATGTCACCTTTTAAAGGGGTTTCAAGAAGCATTTTTTTATGATATAATGAGCAAATGTTTGCAGAACTTTTTATGATAATAAACGGATATATCGTCAAGCTGTAACGCTTAAACTATTTATCTGGAGGTATTATGACATTATATGATGAACTGGTTGCCCGCGGACTTATCGCGCAGGTGACAGATGAAAAGGAGATAAAGGACCTGGTAAATAACGGAAAGGCCACTTTTTACATAGGATTTGATCCGACCGCCGATTCACTGCATGTAGGACACTTCATGGCGATGATCCTGATGAAGCGTCTCCAGCAGGGCGGCAACAAGCCCATAGCCCTTATGGGTGGCGGAACTGCCATGATCGGTGACCCGTCAGGCCGTACAGACATGAGAAAAATGATGACGACCGAGACCATCGATCATAACGTCGAGTGTTTCAAGAAGCAGATGAGCCGCTTCATCGAATTCGGAGAGGGTAAGGCGCGCATCGTAAATAACGCCGACTGGCTCAGGAACCTGAATTTCCTGGATTTCATGCGTGACATAGGACCGTGCTTCTCTGTAAACGATATGCTCCGTGCCAGATGCTATGTGAACAGACTTGAGAAGGGACTTTCGTTCCTCGAGTTTTCATACATGCTGATGCAGAGCTACGACTTCCTGCGCCTATACGAAGATTACGGGTGCAACATGGAGTTCGGCGGCGATGACCAGTGGTCGAATATGCTTGGTGGTACTGAGCTTATCAGAAAGAAGCTCGGAAAAGATGCTTACGCTATGACCATCACCCTCCTGTTAAAGCATGACGGCACGAAGATGGGGAAGACCGCCGGCGGCGCTGTATGGCTCGACCCTGACAAGACTTCACCTTACGACTTCTACCAGTACTGGAGAAACGTCGACGACCAGGATGTCCTCGGCTTCCTAAGAAAAATGACCTTCCTTCCGCTCGAGCAGATCGATGAGATGGACAAGTGGGAAGGCGAGCAGCTCAACGAGGCAAAGAAGATCCTCGCTCACGAGCTGACATCAATGGTTCACGGCGAGGACGAGGCAAAGAAGGCTGAGTCAGCAGCTATTTCCGTATTTACGACCGGCTCCGCTGAGAATATGCCTGAAGCCCAGATCTCAGACAGTGACTTCAAGGATGGCAAGATCGACATCGTAGGCGTTCTCGTCGCCGCAAAGCTCGCAGGTTCGAGAAACGAAGCCCGCAGGGCAGTAGAGCAGGGCGGTGTTTCTGTCAACGGTGAAAAAGTAACCGATATCCACACTTCATACGAAACTGCTGATTTTTCAAAGGATTTCGTACTGAAAAAAGGAAAGAAAAAGTTCTGCAAAGTAGTGATGTAAATGCCTGAGATTTCGATAGTAACGCCGGTCTACAATGCATACAGATATCTGACAAATACGATAACCTCTGTGAATTCACAGGGGTTCTCTTCGTATGAGTGGCTGATCTGCGACGATGGCTCGACAGATGACTCGCCTGAGTTTCTGAAGAGGGCAGCCACCGATAACCCGCGTATCCACATTTTCACGCAGGAGAACAGTGGAGTGGCAGTCGCGCGCAACACCTGCCTTGAGCATGTGAGCGGAAAGTACCTGATGTTCCTTGACGCAGACGATGCACTCGCCGAAAACGCGCTTCAGATCCTATATGATCAGATGGCAGCAAGTTGCGCCGATATCTGCATCTACGCCTGGTACATCCACCAGTTTGATGATCTTTTTTCATATATTTTTGAAAAAAGAGAGACAGAAAGCACAGCAGAAGACCGCTATCGGATGATACTTACGGATGCCTATCTCTGCGGAGGCGGTTATCCATGGAATAAGATCTGGAAGGTATCTGCTATCGAAAAAAATGGGGCAGTCCCTGGCTTTGATGCCGGCATCAGTTACATGGAAGACAAGCTTTGGACTCTCGAACGACTTGATGACATGAAAAAACAGCGGGTCATTTTTTACAATGAACCGCTGTATCATTACTATATAAGACCTGATTCGCTGTCGCATTTCAACGGGCTTCAGGACTTCAACCGGAAGTCGGAGAATATCACCCAGGCTCTTCAGTTCATGCTCGACTACATACGTGAAAATCATCCGTCCGTTTACCCAGATGCCTGCGACATGGTGAAAAAGCAGACCGAATGGCTAAAGGCTATGATAGCTCAGTTCCTGAAGACTTCTTTTTCACCAGATAGCCCATCAGAAGAGCCATCGTAACCCCGATCAGAGTCCCGACTATCACATCGGTCGGGAAATGCACGAAGAGGTACATCCGTGAGAGCGCTATCAGAATAGCGAGGATTATCGCGGCTGTGCCCCATTTTTTATTGTAGAGAAAAATGCTGACTGCCACAGAAAATGACGCCGCCGAATGTCCCGATGGGAAAGAGTAGTCCTTCGGGATCCTGACCAACATATGAACCGTCGGATCCAACCAGATGGGGCGGCTTCGTCTGACAGTGTTCTTCAGTACCAGAACGATCACTGCCTCCGACGCAAGCGCCAGCGCGCACGTGATTCCGACTCTCTTGTCCTTCACTAAAAAAATAATGGCGACCGTCAGAAGTATCCAGAAAATACCGCCGTCTCCGAATTTTGTTATCACCTTTTCTATCTGGTCGAGCACCGGATTGTGCAGGCTCTGGAACCAGTAGAGCACATCAAATTCCCACTGCATGTATATATAATATCACAAAGAGTGAACCGCGTCAGCCATTTCTCTTACGAATTTCTTTACTTCAGGGACACATTCCTTGCCGTACTTTGCGCAGAGCTTGACGATGGCGGAACCTACGATGGCTCCGTCTGATTTCTTAGCCATTTCAGCAGCGGTTTCTGGATTCGAGATTCCGAAACCGACAGCACACGGGATATCCTTTGCCTCTTTTACGAGTTCTACCATGGCGCCAATGTCTGTGGTGATCTTCGTCCTTGTTCCTGTGACTCCGAGTGACGATACACAGTAGACGAACCCATCAGCATCTTTTGCGATCATGCGGATCCTGTCGTGCGAGGTAGGAGCTATCAGAGAGATCAGGTCTATACCATATTTTTTGCATACAGAAGAAAATTCTTCCTTCTCCTCATAAGGCACGTCCGGCAGGATCAGTCCCTGCATTCCGATCTCAGCAGCAGTTTTTATGAATTTTTCAGTGCCGTAATGGAAAACTACATTCGCATAAGTCATGAATACCATAGGAATCTGGCAGTTCTTGCGGATCTTTCTTACCATGTCAAAAATCTTATCGGTCGTTACTCCGCCAGAAAGCGCACGGATATTCGCCTCCTGGATGACCGGACCCTCAGCCGTCGGGTCTGAAAACGGGATTCCGAGCTCTATCAGGTCTGCTCCGGCATCTGCCATTGCATACACGAGCTGTTCTGTGACTTCAAGTGAAGGGTCTCCGCTCGTGATGAATGGAATGAAGGCCTTTCCGTTTTTATTTTTAAATGCGTCTGCTATCTTAGTCATAAATCTTCTCACCTCTGTATCTTGCGATCGCTGCTACGTCCTTGTCTCCACGTCCCGAGAGAGTTATCACGATGATCTGGTCTTTGCTCATGGTCGGAGCGAGTTTTTTCGCATAAGCTACTGCGTGCGCGCTCTCGATAGCCGGGATGACACCTTCGACCTTCGACAGATACTCGAACGCATCCACAGCCTCATCATCTGTGATCGGCACATACTGGGCTCTGCCGATATCATGCAGATAAGCGTGCTCCGGTCCGACTCCCGGATAATCGAGTCCTGCAGAGATCGAGTAAACCGGAGCTATCTGTCCATACTTGTCCTGGCAGAAGTAGGACTTCATCCCGTGAAAAATTCCTAGAGAGCCTGTATTTACCGTAGCTGCTGTCTCATTCGTATCGATTCCCCTGCCTGCTGCCTCACAACCGATGAGTTTTACCGATTTATCATCTATAAAGTGGTAAAATGACCCGATTGCGTTGGAACCTCCGCCTACACAGGCGATAACTGCATCCGGCAGCCTTCCCTCTTTTTCTAGGATCTGCTGCTTGATCTCACGCGAAATGACAGCCTGAAAATCTCTTACGATAGTAGGGAATGGGTGCGGCCCCATGCAGCTTCCAAGCACATAGTGCGTATCCGAGATACGGTTCGTCCATTCTCTCATGGTCTCCGAAACCGCATCCTTCAGAGTTCCGGTTCCGCTAGTGACTGGATGTACCTTTGCACCGAGAAGCTTCATCCTATATACGTTCAGTGCCTGTCTTTCTGTATCGACCTTCCCCATAAAAATCTCACATTCAAGCCCCATGTAGGCAGCTACTGTCGCTGTAGCAACACCGTGCTGACCTGCTCCGGTTTCCGCTATGACACGGGTCTTTCCCATTTTTTTAGCGAGAAGACACTGACCCAGAGCGTTGTTTATCTTGTGAGCGCCGGTGTGATTTAAGTCCTCACGCTTCAGATAGATCTTCGCGCCACCGAGATCCTCAGTCATATTTTTCGCATAGTATAAAAGTGACGGACGATTTGCGTAGTTGTTATATAAGTCAGTTAACTCATGATTAAACTCCGGATCGTCCTTGTAATGGTTATACGCTTCTTCCAGCTCTATCACAGCGTTCATCAGAGTTTCCGGTATGTACTGACCGCCATGGATTCCGAATCTTCCTTTACTATTGCTCATTTTATCCTCCGATTTAACAAATGAATTTGCAATCTCTTATTCCCTATGTCCTAACCCCTATCCCCTTACTATAGAAACTACCTCTTTCACCTTCTCCTCGTCCTTTACTCCATCGGTCTCTACGCCACTTGAGATATCAACTCCCCAGGGGTGGACAGTGTCTATAGCCTGCTGCAGGTTATCCACTGTCAGTCCACCGGCCAGAAACCATGGTTTGTCCGGTCTCTGTTTTATGAGGCTCCAGTCAAAAGTCTCTCCGTCGCCTTTTCCCTGGTCTAAAAGCAAATAATCGGCCGGAGACTTGCACGCCTCTTCGATATCAGCTTCCGACTTTACTTCGAAGGCTTTGATCACGCCGCAACCCGTCGCATCCTGCGCCTGCTTTATGTAGTCAGGTGACTCGTTTCCATGGAGCTGTGCTATGTCTATCGTTCCGTCTTTCAGAAGTGAAATGACCTTTTCTATTGGTTGATTTACAAATACACCAACTATAGGTATCTCTTCTGTCAGGAAAGAACCGAGTTTTGTTGCCTCTTCAGGTGTTATGCTTCGGTGACTTTTTGGAAAATCTATGATAAATCCAGCAAAATCTGGTTTATACCTGTTTGCCATCATTATATCCTGGGAACGCCTGAGTCCGCAGATCTTTATCTTTGTCATCCTCTGAGTTCCTCCAGTTTTGCTTTCTTGTCTTCAGCTCTCATCAGAGTCTCTCCTATAAGCACAGCATCTGCTCCTATAGCTTTTAATTCTGCTACATCTTGTGCTGTCTTTATCCCACTCTCTGATACGAAGACTGTATCCTCCGGGATCAGGTCGATAAGCCTTTTCGTATTTTCCGTATCCACTGAAAAATCCTTCAGGTTCCGGTTATTTACCCCGATGATTTTTGCCCCACAGTCGACTGCGGTGCGGATTTCTTCTGCATTATGTGCTTCTACAAGCGCATCCATTCCGAGTTCTTCGACTCTTGCCTTGTATCTCTTTATCTCATCTGCAGAAAGTATCGCGCATATCAGTAGAACTGCCGAAGCTCCGTAGACTCTCGCCTGATCGACCATATACTCGTCGATAGTAAAGTCTTTTCTTAGCACTGGGATGTTCACAGCTTCGGTAATTTCCTGCAGATACCTGTCACTGCCTAAGAACCAGTGGGGTTCGGTGAGACAGGAGATTGCTGAAGCGCCTGCTGCCTCGTATTCCTTTGCTATCTGAAGATATGGAAAATCCGGAGCTATGAGCCCCTTCGAAGGTGACGCTTTCTTCACCTCACAGATAAAGGAAATCCCCGGCTTTTTCAGTGCTTCCAGAAATGGCGGAACTTTACTCTCAGCTGCTTTTGCATCGGCAGCTTCATGCATTTTTTCAGGAGAAATCTCTTTTTTCTGAGAAGCTATCCGCTCACGGGTCTTTGCCGCTATTTCATCAAGAATGTTCATCTCATCACCTCATGTGTCAATTTGGACGCGTACAACTGACACACTATTTATTCGTCTCTTCTATAAACTGTTGGAGCTTCTCAGCTGCCTTTCCACTGTCGATAAGTTCCTCGGCTCTCTTCACGCCTTCCTCCATATCCTTTGCCTTTCCAGCGATATAAATGGCAGCTCCGGCATTAAGGCAGACAGCCTGACGCTTCGGTCCCTTGTCTTTTCCATTAAGGATGTCTCTGGTAATCTGAGCATTTTCTTCAGGTGTTCCACCACCAAGCTCTGACTTGTCGCAGGTCTTATATCCGAAGTCCTCAGGCTTTATCTGATACACGCCCTGTCTGGTACCGTTTATCTCACAGATAGAAGTAGGAGAGCTCATCGAGATCTCGTCTAAGCTGTCAAGCCCGTAAACCACCATTCCACGCTTTACACCGAGATTGTGTAGAACTGTCGCGAGCGGCTCTACCAGCGATTCATCGTAAACTCCCATTACCTCATAAGCTGCACCGGCAGGTGAAGTAAGAGGTCCGAGAATATTAAAAATAGTACGGATCCCGAGCTCTTTTCTGACCGGTCCGACAAACCTCATTGCCGAATGGTATTTCTGGGCGAAAAGGAAACAGATATTTATTTTCTTCAGGATTTCCAGGTTTCTTGCCGGGTCTATGTCAATTTTCACTCCTAGAGCTTCGAGGCAGTCGGCTGCGCCAGATTTTGAAGAAGCAGCTCTGTTTCCGTGCTTTGCGACTGGGACATCATCCGCTGCTATAATAATAGAAGCAGTGGTAGAGATATTAAATGAGTTTGAACCATCTCCGCCGGTTCCTACGATCTCCAGTACATCCATGTCATTTAAGAGCTTTGTTCCGGCGGCTCTCATTCCCTCGGCCGATGCTGTGATCTCATCGATTGTCTCACCTTTCATAGACATAGCAGTCAGATAAGCTGCTTCCTGCACCTGACTCGCCTGTCCGCTCATCAGCTCATCCATTACCTGGCGGGCTTGGTCGTAGGTCAGGTCTTCTTTTTTTACTACTTTCTTAATAGCCTCTGCAATCATTTTCTTCTTCCTTTCTTTGTGTCAACGGAGACGCATTCGCTGACACAAATGTGTCAGTGAACGCGTCCCCAGTAACACACTTTTATATCTTGAAAAAATTCTCCATTATCTGTTTTCCTACTTCTGTCATGACTGATTCCGGATGGAACTGTACTCCGAAGACCGGATACTCAGTATGCTCAACAGCCATTATCTCTTCCCGTTCATCATCTGAAACAGCCGTTATCCTAAGGCACGGTGGAAGAGTGTCCTTGTCGGCTTCCAGCGAATGGTATCTGGCTGCTTCAAAAACCTCAGGAAGTCCGTTCAGTAACTTGCTTTCTCCGGTTCTCCGTATCGGTTTTTTCTTTCCGTGCATCAGCTCTTTGGTGTAAGTTATACGACCTCCAAAAGCCTCAACTATCGCCTGATGTCCCAGACAGACACCCATTATCGGGATTTTTCCACTGAAACGCTTTATCAGGTCGATACAGATCCCGGCATCGGAAGGCCGGCCAGGTCCAGGGGAGAGCAGTAGATGATCGGGATGCAGTTTTTCCACTTCATCCACAGTCATATCGTCATTTCTGATCACTTTTATGTCGGGATTTACCGAACCTGCGAGATGATAGAGATTATAAGTAAAACTATCGTAGTTATCCACTAGAAGTACCATCAGATGCCTCCTTCCGCTTTTTCAACTGCAAGAACTACGGCCTTTGCCTTATTCTGACATTCCTGGAATTCCTTTTCAGGAACTGAGTCAGCCACGATTCCGGCTCCGGAACGTATCGTTATCTGGTCATTTTTCTTATAAGCCAGCCTTATGGCGATGCAGACATCCAGGTTCCCGCTGAAATCTATGTAACCGATGGCACCGCCGTAAATTCCACGCTGGTTATGCTCGAGCTCTTCGATTATCTGACAAGCTCTGAACTTCGGAGCTCCGGAAAGGGTTCCGGCCGGAAGTATGGCATCTATCGCATCTATCGCGTCTTTGTCATCGGCTATCTCACCTTCAACGGTAGAACCTATGTGCATTACCTGTGAATACTTCTGGACTTTCAGATAATCGGTGACCTTTACGGTTCCGAGCTTGCTGACTTTTCCAACGTCATTTCTTCCGAGATCTACGAGCATATTATGTTCAGACAGCTCTTTTTCATCGGAGAGAAGATCTTTTATCAGTGCCTCGTCTTCGGCGTCATTTTTTCCACGAGGCCTTGTGCCTGCAAGTGGAAAACTCGATATCTTACCGTCCTGAAGTCTCGCAAGCGTCTCCGGAGAAGCTCCGGTCAGTTCTATATCTCCACTCGAAAAGTAGAACATATAGGGACTCGGGTTTGAAGTGCGAAGAACTCTGTAGGTATCGAACAGGTCTCCCTTAGCCCTTGCTATAAGTGGATCGGAGAGCACCACCTGAAAAATGTCACCTTCGTGGATATAATGCTTTGCCTTATCCACCATCTGTGCGTATTCTTCTTTTGAGAACATCGGCTCGATCTCGGTCTCCAGCTTCAGAGGCCTGAAATCATAGGATTTTTCACCTATAAGAGCACTTTTTATCTCGGCAATCCTTTCTTCTGCCTTTTTATAAGAAGCTTCCGGCTGCGATGTATCAACGCCGCTTATCAGATATATCTTCTGCTTATAGTGATCAAAGGCTATGACATCGTTAAAGAGCATCAGATCCATGTCTTTGAAGTCACCGTCATCACTTAATTCAAGCTTTGGCTCTGCGTACCTGATATAATCATAAGAAAAATATCCGACCAGCCCGCCTGTAAAATACGGAAGCTCCTTTAATACAGCACTTTTATATTTTCTAATTATTTTTCTCAGCTCTTCACCAGGATGCTTAACCTCAAGCTCTATAGTCTCTTTCGTACCGTCATCCAGAAGAGTTTTCTCTATCATATGACCTTTCTGACAGGTAATCTCCATCGAAGGCTTGTATCCAAGGAAGGAGTAGCGGCCCCAGGTCTTATCCTGACTCGCGCTCTCAAGCAGATACACATGACTGCTGTATGCTCTTAATTTTTTCATCGCCATGATCGGGGTCAGAGTGTCGGCATATATCTCTTCGTATACCGGAACTCTTCTGAAACCGCTGTCCATCGCGATTTCTTTGACTTTCGCTAAATCTGGTCTCACCTGATTCTCCTTTCTTATGCTTCGCCTTGTATAGAAAAAACCCGTTCCTGAAGACATCTGTAATGAATGTCTTCAGGAACGGGTTCTATAATGATCTATAGTCCCGCGGTGCCATCCTGATTCACGGATTCCCATGCGCTTAGCGAAGTACCAACATACTTCCGGCAACTGACGTATGCCCTCACGTCACAGGATACTCAGGAATGCGTCCTTTTCACTGTGCCCTCGGCGGTCCATTTGGAAATCTGCTTACGACCCTGCTCTCATCATCCAGGATTCTCTGTGCGCGCTCAATAACCTTTATCTCCGCTTCATCGGTTTTTCTTATCTATTGAATTGTTCCCATCTTACTACTTGCATTAGAAAAATGCAAGCACTAATTTTTCTGTAAGTTGAATTTATCTCAATATATACTTGACTTTTATTCATTTTAGGACTATTGTACTTTTTGACAGAAAAAATACTTTTTTTAGGAAAAAGAAAGAAGGTTAAATCAATGAACAGTCTGGTAATCTTACTTATCGCTGCCGTCTGTCTTGTCATAGGGTACGTCTTTTACGGCGGCTACCTGGTAAAGACATGGGGCATCGACCCGGACAGAAAAACTCCCGCAGTTGAAAAGAACGACGGTGTCGACTATGTGCCGACTTCGAAGTTCACAGTTTTCGCCCACCAGTTTTCATCTATAGCAGGTGCTGGCCCGGTACAGGGACCTATACTCGCTTCGATGTTCGGCTGGGTGCCGGTTCTCCTCTGGCTTTTGTTCGGAGGCATTTTCTTCGGAGCAGTTCAGGACTTCGGTTCTCTGTATGCATCCGTTAAGAACAGCGGTAAGTCGATTACCCTCGTCATTGAAAAATATATCGGAAAGACCGGAAGAAGAGTCTTCACGATGTTCTGCTGGCTCTTCTGTCTCCTGGTTATAGCAGCTTTCACCTCGATGTGCTCTAGCACTTTTGCACCAGTGATCGCCGATGGCACTTCAAAAGCTGCTGCTCAGACGACTCTCTATAACGGAGCTTCAGCCGGTTCTATCTCACTGCTTTTTATAGCAGGTGCCATTGTCTTAGGTCTTTTCCTTAAAAAGACAAAGCTGAAGAATGAAGCTGTCAAAGCTGTTATCGCTATAGCTTTAGTAGTTGCTATGTACGCTATCGGAATGCATCTTCCTATCTACTTAAGCGCCAGCCAGTGGAACTTCGTGATCATGGCTTACATCTTCGTAGCAGCGCTTCTTCCTATGTGGCTTCTGATGGAGCCTCGTGATTACATGACGACTTTCTCAATGCTCTTCATGATAATCGGAGCAGTAGTCGGCATCTTCGTAGCTCATCCTTCGATGAAACTGAATGCCTTCAATGGTTTTGCAGTCGTTAATTCTACAGGCGCCAAACAGTACCTGTTCCCGACACTTTTCGTAACTATCGCCTGCGGAGCTATCTCAGGTTTCCACAGCCTTGTTTCTTCGGGAACTACTTCAAAGACCATCCGCAACGAAAAGGATATGAAGTTCGTAGGCTACGGAGCCATGCTTCTCGAGACTTTAGTCGGCGTTATCTCGCTGATAGTTGTCGGAGCTGTTGCAAAAGGAGGGCTCGCTCCTGCAAATCAGACACCTTTCGCTATTTTCTCAAGTGGTGTCGCAGGATTCTTCGAACTCCTCGGAATCCCGAATTCAGTAGCAAACGTATTCATGACGATGTGCGTTTCAGCCCTCGCCCTTACGACTCTCGATTCTGTAGCCCGTCTTGGAAAAATGTTCTTCCAGGAACTGTTTCGTACTGAAGCTCCTGACTCTGAGAAGTCAGCCACTGAAAAAATACTGACAAACCCTATAGTAGCTACACTTATCACCCTGGTTCTAGGATATATCCTCTGCCTCGGTGGATATCAGAATATCTGGGCTCTGTTCGGTTCAGCAAACCAGATGCTCGGAGCTGTAGTTCTCTTAGGAATCGCAGTTTTCCTTAAAGCTACTAACCGTAAGAACGTAATGCTTTTCCCACCGATGATCATAATGATCGCCGTTACCTACACAGCCATCATCCAGAATGTAATTGGCAATGTAAAGGCTTTCGCATCAGGTCAGGGAACTTTCCTGATCAACGGAATGCAGCTTATAGTAGCGGCGTTCCTGATCATACTCGGTGCTTTCGTCATCGTGATGTGCTTCAAGTCACTCGCACGTTTCCGCAGAGAGCGCATTTCAGAAACTGCTGAAGCATAAAAAATCTACGATCATTCCAGTCGTCCCGGAATTACTCCGGGCCATTTTTTTATGGATTTTATACTGTAAATCTGCTATCATGTGAGTATTGTAATTTAAAGAAAGGGGTCTTTTTATGGACTATAATAATGGTAATGACTGGAATGACAACCAGTGGAATAATGAAAACGGCTGGCAGCAGCAGACGCCGCCTCCGTTTCAGAGACAGCCTATTTTTTACAATGGTTTTCTGAACCGCACTGTATTAAAAAGTGAATCGAGGATCATGTTCAGGCAGAATTACGGAACTGTCCTTGCAGCGACGATCCTGCCTTCTATTATAGCAGCCGGAGTCGTAGCGATACCTCTTATCGGCGGTATTCTTTCCTGGCTTTTTGCACCGATCCTCTATATCGGCGGATACTACGTGATCCTTGGTATCATCAGAAATCATAACTTCCATATTGGCAATATGTTCGACATCTTCGATCACTTCGGAAATGTCTTCGGTGCTTTGTTCACCACGAACCTGTTTCTCTTCCTGTGGTCTCTCTGCCTCACGATCCCAGCTGGAATCATACTTGGAATTGCCGGTTTTCAGATAGAGTGGAGCAGTAATTATTCTGGTCCTCTGCCTGTTCCAACTGACAAATGCATGGCTTTTATCCTTCTGGTCTGCCTGATCTGCTGTATACCGGCTATCTACAAGGCATTCTGCTGGGCTATGGTCCCTTTCCTGCTTGCAGACAATCCTCATATGACAGGCACTCAGGCAAGACACCTTTCAGCTGACATGATGAACGGACATAAATGGGAGTACTTCGTTATGATATTCTCATTCATCGGCTGGTTCATCCTCTCAGCCTGCACCCTTGGTCTTCTCGGGCTGTTCTACGTAAATCCCTGGGTCATGACTGCTACCTGCGATTACTACGATAACCTCCGCATGCTCTACGAAGCACAGCACCAGCAGCCAGAAACTGAAACCATATAAAATAACGGGCTCGTCATGAGCCCGTTTTATTATTCTTTACAAAAAAATCCAGGCCCTAAAGCCTGGGATTTTTATATAAGAGAGGCGCCACTCGGATTTGAACCGGGGATAGAGGTGTTGCAGACCTTTGCCTTACCACTTGGCTATGGCGCCATAAAACGGAGAAGGAGGGATTTGAACCCTCGCGCCGGTTTCCCGACCTATACCCTTAGCAGGGGCACCTCTTCGGCCTCTTGAGTACTTCTCCAAAAGCATTTCTGAAAAATGCCCTTTACCAAGGCACGTATCATTTCTCTCTTCTCAACGTGCTTTTCTATTTTACTAAATATTCACTTGTTTGTCAATGACTTTTTTTATCTTTTGTACTGAGCCTGGGCTGTAGCGTATAGGTTATTTCCATGGTCATCTGCTACGACTATGACTGGGAAATCCTCGACCGTGATGAGCCTTATGGCTTCAGCTCCGAGGTCTTCGTAGGCGATAACTTCGGATTTTTTGATGCACTGTGAAAGGAGAGCTCCAGCTCCGCCTATTGCTGCAAAGTAAACTGCATGATCACGTACTACTGCGTCAAGTACTTCCTTTGTTCGTTTACCTTTTCCGACCATGGCCCTTTCACCAAGGTCTAAAAGAGTAGGAGCGTACTTATCCATTCTGCTGGCTGTTGTAGGCCCAGCTGAGCCAATCGGACGACCCTCTCTGGCAGGAGACGGTCCCATATAGTAGATGATGCAGTCCTTTATATCGATCGGGAGCTTCTCATTTTTTTCGATAAGCTCCATAAGGCGCTTGTGTGCCGCGTCTCTCGCCACATACATCTGACCGCTCAGGTACACGAAGTCTCCGGCGTTCAGCGAATCAGCTATTTCTGCCGTGATCGGCAGCTGTATATGCTTTTCCATATCACACCTCCCTGACTATGTGTCTGTTCACGTGGCAGCAGATGTTCACAGCGACTGGCAGACCGGCGATGTGAGTAGGGTAGGTGTTCACGTTCACGGCAAGAGCTGTGACTGTACCGCCTAGTCCTGCCGGACCGATTCCCAGATCATTTATCTTTGCAAGCATCTCTTCTTCGAGCTGTGCAGCCCAGTCCACATCTGAGTGTACACCGACTTCACGTGTCAGAGCTTCTTTTGCCATTTCCGCGCATTTTTCAAAGTCACCGCCGATTCCGACACCTATGACCATTGGCGGGCAGGCATTTGGGCCAGCGTCATTTACGGCTGTAAGAATGGCTTCCTTGACTCCGTCAAGTCCCTGGGCCGGTTTCAGCATGAATACACGGCTCATATTCTCACTGCCGAAGCCTTTAGGCGCCACTTTTATGCGGATCTTATCACCCGGAACTATTTTTTCATGGATGATGGCAGGAGTGTTATCGCCGGTATTTTTGCGGATGATCGGGTCAGATACTACAGACTTCCTTAAGTATCCGTCTGTGTATCCCTGCCTTACTCCCTCGTTTACCGCATCCTCGAGGTTTCCGCCTGTCAGATGCACATCCTGTCCTATCTCAAGAAAAATGACCGCCATTCCAGTATCCTGACAGATCGGGATCTGGTCATTTTTTGCTATATCGAGATTTTTCTGAAGCTCGCCTAATATCTGCTTTCCGAGAGGTGATTCTTCCTTCTCATGGGCTTCTCCAAGCACCTGCTTCATATCATCCGAGAGCTCGTAGTTCACAGAAATGCACATCTCCCGGATGTTCTTTGTTATCTCACTTACGTCTACTTCTCGTATCATTCGTCCTTCTTATCCTGCTCTGCACGATCTAAAAGTCTGTTGATATCGTTCTGTTCAGCCTGTTTGTCTTTATCTGGGTCGGAAACCGGCTCTGAGTCCTGAGTTTCGGCATTTTCTTCAGCTTCTTCCTTTGCGGCTTCTTCCGCCTCTTCCTCGAGATAATCTCTACGGACCTTGGCGATCGATGCCACTTTTTCACCAGGCTTTAAGTCGATAAGCTTTACACCTGTGCCATATCTCGACTGGAGAGTAGTCTCGCCAACCTTGATACGGATGATGGTTCCGCTGGTATTTATGATCATGACTTCATCGTCCTGATTTACGACCTTGACGCCTACGAGGTTTCCGGTACGCTCGGAGATGCTGTAGCACTTATTTCCCTTGATTCCCCTGTTCTTTAATGGGAATTCTGAGAGAAGAGTGCACTTTCCTAGTCCTTTTTCTGAGACGATAAGTGCTGATTCACCCTGGGAATCAAGCTGCATGGCGATTATCTCATCGCCGGCTGACAGGTTCATTCCACGGACCCCGGTAGCAGTTCGTCCCATCGGTCTTACGTCTGTAGACTTAAACCTGCATGACTGACCGAACTTCGTGAACAGAAGGATCTGATCCTTATCCGTGACTTTCTTTACGGTGATAAGTTCATCGCCGTCCTTCAGGTTCACAGCGATAAGGCCATTTTTGTTAATATTCTCAAAATCGCTGACCTTTGTCTTCTTCACTGTTCCGGTTTTTGTGACCATGAAGAGGTACTCATCATCCTCCGGGTTCTCATCACGGAGAGCGATAGTAGAAGTGATCTTTTCATCACCGGCCAGCTGGATCAGGTTCACGATGGCTGTTCCACGCGCAGTTCTCGATGCTTCAGGAATCTTATAGGCCTTCAGCCTATAGACACGGCCCTTGTTTGTGAAGAACAGAAGGTTATGATGATTTGTCGTCATCATCAGCTCTGTGATGTAGTCGTCATCCAGGAGTTCTGTTCCCTTGATGCCTTTTCCACCACGGTTCTGAGCCTTGAAGTTCTCAATGCTCATACGCTTGATGTAGCCTACATTCGTAAATGTAATAACTGTATTGTCATCAGGTATCAGATCCTCGTCATCGAGATCATCATCTCCGCCGGCTACGATCTTTGTACGTCTGTCATCGCCGTATTTATCCTTGTAAACGACGATTTCTTTCTTTATAACTCCGAGAAGCAGCTTCTCGTCTCCGAGAATTGCCTGGTATTCCTTGATTTTTTCCTCAAGTCCCTTGTATTCGTCCTCGAGCTTCTGTCTCTCCAGACCTGTCAGAGCACGAAGTCTCATCTCTACGATATTCGAAGCCTGGACTTCATCAAGGCCGAACCTGTTCATAAGGCTGGTCTTGGCTGTAGCTACGTCCTTCGAACCTCTGATTATCGAAATGACTTCATCGATGTAATCGAGTGCTTTTAAAAGTCCTTCGAGGATATGAGCTCTTTCCTGAGCTTTGTTCAGATCGTACTTTGTACGTCTGGTGACTACTTCCTCCTGGAAACTCAGGTAGTTATCTAGCAGTTCCTTCAGGTTCAGGATCTTCGGCTGGTTATCCACGAGTGCGAGCATTATAGCTCCGTAAGTCTCCTGGAGCTGTGTATGCTTATACAGCTGATTCAGCATGATCTGTGGATTTACATCTTTTCTGAGCTCTATAGCAACTCGCATTCCCTCACGACTGGTCTCATCACGGAGAGCCGTGATACCATCGAGCTTTTTGCTCTTTACGAGTTCTGCTATATTCTCGATAAGACGGGCTTTATTCACATAATACGGAAGCTCTGTGATGACTATTCGATTCTTTCCGTTTGCCATCGGCTCAATATCAGTGATTCCACGTACTTTTATTTTTCCACGGCCTGTACGGTAAGTGTCGTTTATTCCCTTATGTCCGATGATCTCGGCTCCAGTCGGGAAATCAGGTCCTTTGATTATCGTCATCAGCTCATCGATAGAAGTGTCACGGTCTTCGTTTACTTTGTTATCGATGATCCTTACCACTGCGTCGGTCACCTCGCGGAGGTTATGCGGCGGAATATTCGTAGCCATGCCGACTGCGATACCCTGAGCACCGTTTACAAGCAGGTTCGGGTAACGTGAAGGAAGGACTACAGGCTCTTTCTCAGTCTCATCGTAGTTTGGGATGAAATCCACGGTATCTTTGCCGATATCCTGGATCATCGCAAGCGAGATTTTTGAAAGACGGGCCTCTGTATAACGCATGGCAGCCGGGCTGTCACCGTCGACTGAACCGAAATTCCCGTGTCCGTCAACGAGCGGATACCTGGTGTTCCAGTCCTGTGCCAGATTTACCAACGCTCCGTAGATAGAAGAATCTCCGTGCGGATGATATTTACCCATTGTATCACCGACTATACGGGCGCATTTTCTGTGAGGCTTGTCCGGATAGTTGTTCATCTCGCTCATCGAGTAGAGGATACGTCGCTGAACTGGCTTCAGACCGTCGCGCACATCCGGAAGAGCTCGGGATACGATAACACTCATCGAATAGTCGAGATAAGAAGACTCCATGGTCTTCTTTAAGTCTACTTCTCTTATATTGTCAAAAATTTTGTCATCCATTATACGTCAAGATTCTCCACTTTCTTCGCATTTTCGATTATGAATTCTCTGCGAGGCTCGACTTCATCACCCATCAGTGTAGAAAATACCTTATCCACCTCTGAGAGGTCATCATCATCCATATTCACCCGTTTCAGAACACGGCGTTCCGGATCCATGGTCGTCTCCCAGAGCTGGTCTGCATCCATCTCACCAAGTCCTTTGTAACGCTGGACTTTATTATTCCCGTCACGTCCGATCTCATTCATGATGTCATTCAGCTGATCATCGTTGTAAGCGTACCAGACTTTTTTATTCCTTTCTACCTTGTAGAGCGGAGGCATAGCCAGGTACACATAGCCCTGCTTGATAAGCTCTGGCATGAACCTGTAGATAAAGGTCAGCATCAGAGTAGCTATATGCGCGCCGTCGACATCGGCATCTGTCATTATGATGATCTTATGGTATCTGAGCTTCGTAATGTCAAAATCATCGAGGATTCCGGTACCAAATGCCGTTATCATGGCTTTTATCTCTTTGTTGGAGTAGATACGGTCTTCACGAGCTTTCTCAACATTCAGGATTTTTCCTCGAAGAGGCAAAATAGCCTGAGTCGCACGGCTTCTCGCTATTTTTGCTGAACCGCCTGCGGAGTCTCCCTCTACGATAAAGATCTCGCAGTGTGAAGGATCCTTATCTGTACAGTCAGCCAGTTTTCCCGGAAGAGAAGTAGAATCAAGAGCTGTCTTTCTTCTGGTCAGATCCCTTGCTTTTCTCGCAGCTTCCCTGGCTCTCTGAGCTAAAAGTGACTTCTCGCAGATGATCTTTGCGACCTGCGGATGCTGCTCCAGAAAATATGTAAGCTGTTCACTTACCACAGAGTCTACAGCCGTCTTTGCCTCGCTGTTTCCGAGCTTCTGCTTTGTCTGGCCTTCGAACTGAGGCTCCTCTATCTTTATGCTGATAATAGCCGTAAGACCTTCACGGATATCATCGCCTGTAAGAGGCGGGTCATTTTCCTTTATCAGCTTATTATCCTGGGCGTATTTGTTAAAAGTACGGGTCACCGCGCTCTTGAAACCAGCTACATGGGTTCCGCCCTCAGGTGTAATTATATTATTTACAAAACTGTATGAGGAGTCGTTAAACGAGTCATTGTGCTGCATAGCGACTTCTACCAGAACTCCGTTCTTAGTTCCCTCACAGTAGATGACTTCTGGGTAGAGCGGCTGTTTTCCACGGTTTAAATACTGTACGAATTCCTTGATTCCGCCTTCATAGTGGAACACATCTGTCTTATCTTCTTCACCTCTATGATCTGTCAGAGAAATCTTTAATGCTTTCGTCAGGAAAGCTGTCTCTCTGAGACGGACTTTCAGAGTATCATAGTCGAATACTGTCTCTTCAAAAATAGTCTCATCCGGCTTGAAAGTAATCTTTGTTCCTGTATGATCAGGCTCACATTCACCTACTACTTCTAGTGGAGTAACTGTCTTTCCCTTTTCGTAGCGTTGCTCATAGACTTTTCCGTCACGGCGCACCTGTACTATAAGCCAGTCGGAAAGGGCATTAACTACCGAAGCGCCTACTCCATGAAGACCTCCGGAAACCTTGTATCCTCCGCCGCCGAATTTTCCACCGGCATGAAGCACTGTAAAAACGACTTCTACGGCCGGTTTTCCGGTCTTATGGTTGATATCTACCGGAATTCCACGCCCGTCATCAGTTACAGTGATCGTGTTATCCTTGTTTATCTCTATCTGTATGTGATGGCAGTAACCAGCTAAAGCCTCGTCCACCGAGTTATCCACTATCTCATATACCAGATGGTGAAGTCCCTTGGAAGACGTGGAACCTATATACATTCCCGGTCTTTTTCTTACGGCTTCGAGTCCTTCGAGAATCTGGATCTGATCTCCGCCATATTCATGTTCAACCATTTATTACAACTCCATTTCTTACTTCAAAAATTTTATTCACCTGGTACTGATTCTTCACAAAATCATCTAGTCCTGTACAGGTGATCATAGTCTGCGTATCTGAAAGGCTTCCCAGCAGGTCTTTCTGCCTTCTGCTGTCAAGCTCCGAAAGCACATCATCCAGGAGAAGAACCGGTTTTTCCCCGGTCTCTTTTTCCATCATCGTGACTTCGGACAGCTTCAGTGAGAGAGCGGCAGTACGCTGCTGACCCTGGGACCCGAATTTTCGCAGGTCCACTCCTCCTAGGTCAAACCTCAGGTCATCCCTGTGAGGACCCTTTGTCGTGGAACCAAGCCTCAGATCATTATCATACGAAAAATCAAGAGCCTCCCGCATTCCATCGGCTGAGACATTTTTCTCATAAGTCAGGGTAACATCTTCTCTGGCTCCGGATATCTGACTGTGAAGAACACTTACGACAGGAGCTATATCCTCGACGAACTGTTCCCGCCTTTTTATGATCTTCGCTCCGTATTCTGCCAGCTTATCGTCCCAGACCGGAAGTGTGTCTGCCAGTTTTTTATTAAAGCTAATATCCTTAAGCAGCTTGTTCCGCTGGTTTAAGGTCTTGTTATACTCAGTCAGGTTATACAGGTAGATCCTGTCTATCTGACACAGTTCCATATCTATAAAGTGGCGCCTCTTGTCAGGCCCGCTCTTTATGATCGACAGGTCTTCCGGCGAGAAAAAAATGATATTCAGGATTCCGAAGAGCTCCGAAGATTTTTTTATCGGGATCTTATTTATCGCGATACCCTTGGAATGATTTTTCTTCAGGTGAATATCGATCCCGTACTCGTTCGAATCCTTTTCGACCAGAGTCCTGATGTGCGCTTCTTCCTGCCCGAATCTGATCATTTCCCTGTCCCTGCTTCCACGATGCGATCTGCTCGTACCGCTGACACAGATGGCTTCAAGGATATTCGTCTTTCCCTGCGCATTGTCGCCGTAGATGATATTTGTCGATGGGTCAAAATCTATCGAAAGCCGCTCGTAATTTCTGAAATTCATCAGCTCAAGTGACTTTACTATCATCTAACGACCTTTATCTCCTCACCGTTGTAGGATACTGTATCTCCATCATAAAGTTTCCTGCCTCGTCTCAGCTCTTCTTCACCGTTCACCTGGACTTCTCCGCCCAGGATGACTTCCTTGGCTTCAACTCCGGAACTCACCAGGCCGGCCTTTTTTAAAGCCTGGCCGAGCTTAATAAACTCATCTGTTTCTCTTATCTTTACTTCCATTTTATCTCTGATTCGTAAAATTTACTGGCAGAATAATGTAATTATAAGTCTCATCATCATTCTTGATGAAGACTGGTGACTTCGAATTCATCAGGTAGAGGCTTATCTCATCATCATCTATGACTCTTAAAGCATCCATCAGGAATCTCGGGTTGAATCCGATCATCAGGTCTTCACCTTCTTTGAGAACCTGGATATCTTCTTTCATCGAACCGACTGCCGAATTACCCATCAGCTCGATCATATCATCAGTGATATTTACGATGACAGGCTTCTTCTCGCCTTCTTTTACGAGAAGGGTAGCACGGTTGATACTTTCCATCAGGTCACGGCGATTTACTACGATCTTCGTGTTGAACTGATCAGTTATCATCTGCTCGTAGTTAAAGTACTCGCCTTCGATGAGTCTGACGACCATTGTCGTGTTCTCTATATCCACGATCATCTGGTTTTCTGTGAAAAATATCTGAGCCTCGTCGTTCATCTCACTCGAGAGGTTTTTATTTATCTCGTTTAAGGACTTTCCTGGGATCACGACTTTATGATCAGGATAAGACTGCTTCAGCTCTATGACTCTGATGGAAATCCTGTGTCCGTCGAGAGCTACCATCTTCATCTGATTTCCGTGAACTTCCAGATATACTCCAGTCATCATCTTGTTCGCTTCGTTTACAGCAGCTGCGAACGAAGTCTGCTGGATTATGTTCTTCAGAGAAAGCTGGGAGAGTACGACAGGTTCGTCTATTTTTACTATAGGCAGCTTCGGGAAATCCTGTCCGGACTTTCCGATTATCTTGTACTCGGCTTTTCCGCATCTGATTACCGTGTGAAACTGGTCATCACTTTCTAAAAATACTGTCTCTGAAGGCAGGTTCCTGACCACATCCGAAAAGAGCTTTGCATCTAACGCCACATAACCTTCTTCTTCTATCGCTCCGTCAGAAACTATACTTTCAATGCCTAAGTCCATGTTACTGGCGGTAAGCTTCATAACTCCGTTCTCTGTCTTTAAGAGAATGCATTCAAGTATAGGCATCGTAGTCTTAGATGGTACAGCCTTTGATACTACATTAACACTGTTAAGTAAGGCTGATTGTGAACATGAAATCTTCATTCAGGTTAATAACTCCTTTCGCCAGTCACTGATGATCCCGCGAAGCGGTTTCGTAATAATAACAAATAAATATATAGTATCCGTATTATTATAGACTGTGGATTAGTGGACAAGTCTGTTTATAGGCTTATTTACTGTATTTCTTATCCTTTTGTTAAAAAATTTTATTGTTAGTCTGCTGTGAAAGTGTCTTTACAGACTGTGAATAAAATCTCATCAATCCGGTTTTATCTTTTTCATGATGCTGTCTATCTGTTTTTTATACTCATCGTTGCGTTTATACTCATCGGCTACTTTGTTGGCACCGTGGATAATCGTCGAATGGTCCCGTCCTCCAAGGAGTTTGCCAATCGATTCAAGTGGATTGTTTGTTAATTCCCTGCATAAATACATGGCAATCTGTCTCGGTTCGGTGATATTTTTGCTCTTGTTCTTCGATATCATCTGGTCGACTGTAATGCCATAGTATTCAGCGACTACTTCTACTATAAGCTGAGGGGTTATTTCTCTAGGCTTTTCCGGAGCGATGATATTTGCTAATTCCTGCTCAGCTATCTCAAGAGTGATGTCAGTATGCTCGATATTCGAATAAGCTATCAGCTTGTTCAGTGCACCCTCTATCTCTCTGATGTTTGTCTTTATATTTGTGGCGATGTAGTTAAGTATCTCGTCGTCTAAATTAATGTGCTCTTCTTCGACTTTTTTACGGAGGATGGCCATTCGGGTCTCATAGTCAGGATATCCGATGTCTGCCATAAGTCCCCATTCAAAACGGGAACGGATACGGGCTTCAAGAGTTTCCATCTCCTTTGGCGGACGATCTGATGTCAGGACTATCTGCTTTCCTGCGGAGTGCAGGGCATTAAAGGTATGGAAGAATTCCTCCTGAGTAGACTCTTTTCCGATGATGAACTGGATATCATCGATCATAAGCACGTCTACCTTACGGTATTTGTCGCGGAATTTTCCCATAGAAGTAGTGTTATTAGTACTTCTGATGGATTCGATGACTTCGTTCAGGAACTCCTCGGAAGTCACATAGAGTACCTTTTTATCCGGGTTATTCTGAAGTATAAAATTCCCGATGGCCTGCATCAGATGAGTCTTTCCAAGTCCTGGTCCTCCATATATATATAGGGGATTGTATCCTTCGCCCGGAGTCTCTGCGACTGCAAGAGCTGCTGACTGTGCAAAACGATTGTTATTTCCGACTACGAAAGTGTCGAAAGTGTACTTTTCGTTCAGGTTCGATGAGGCATAGTTAGGGCTTGAGGTAACATTCACCCTTTTTTCAGGCTTTTCCTTTTTATCCTTTGCCAGGATAAACTGTATCTCGTATTCTTTTCCAGTGACTTCGGCAATCTTCGTGGCGAGCGGTTTTTCATACTTCTTTGATATGTAGTTTATCGCCATCTCGTCTGTCTCATCAGATGCCACTATGGTCACAGTCTGCCCATCTACCGAGTATATCTTCAGTGGGAGCAGCCAGGTATTAAAGGAGACGTCATTTATCTCGAAGTCCTCCTTAACGCCCTGAAGTATTTCATTCCATTTATCCTGTAGCTCATTCATTAGCTGTTTCCTCATCGTGTTACTATATTTATATAGGAAGAAACTTTTTTATCTATAAGAAATAAAAAAATATTCCTTTATAATTCAGATTATAAAAAACCAATCTCTATTTTATCTAAAATCGCGTAAAACTTCAACCTTTTCAGTTATATTTGTGGGAGTTATTTACAGAAAAAATGAGTTATCCACATACTCGCGTTCATTTATTTTACAATGTTTGTTGAAGATTTGCACCGGAAAAATATCAGTTATCCACAAATTTGTCCACAGCGTGTGGATAACTATATCTTGTAATTGCGTTTTTGTATCTTGTGCTTGACAACTTTTGAATTTTTGCTACAATTATAGTCGTTGTTTTGTCCGTTTTTGCGTTATTAAATGGATTATTATTTTTAAAGTATATAAAGGAGGTGCTTCTCTTATGAAGATGACTTTTCAGCCAAAGAAACGTCAGAGAGCGAAGGTTCATGGTTTTCGTTCAAGAATGAGTTCAAAGGGCGGTCGTAAGGTTCTTGCAGCAAGGCGTGCAAAGGGCAGAAAGAAACTCACCGCTTAAATTTCAGGCCACGCTTTGTGGCCTTTTATTTTTATGAAGTTTACTCACTCACTTAAGAAAAATGCAGATTTCAGGAAGGTTTACAGAAAGGGCAGATCGAAAGCTGATCGTTTTTTGGTCCTGTATGTACTACCTAATGATACGGATATAAACAGACTTGGTATTTCTGTGAGTAAGAAAGTGGGAAACAGTGTAGTAAGGCATCATCTGACCAGACTTGTCAGGGAATCCTACCGTTTGCATGAGGTTTCTTATAGGAAGGGATACGATTTCGTAGTTGTCTTACGTACTTCTTCTAAGGATGCTGGTTTTCACCAGATAGAGGATTCGCTTCTTACGCTGATGAAGTATCACGGTCTTATATAGAATTGCTATGGCAAAGAAATTTTTGATTTTTCTTATTAAATTTTACAGGAAATACATTTCTCCGTGGAAGACGACTAAGTGTCCCTATTATCCGACCTGTTCGACTTACGGTCTTCAGGCAGTGGAAAAATACGGCGCCCTGAAGGGCGGGGCTCTCGCTTTCTGGAGAATTCTCAGGTGTAATCCGTTCTCACATGGCGGATATGACCCTGTTCCGTGATTGGAGGATAATTTTGCCAGCACTTTTTTTAACTGCTTATAATGGTTCCTTTATCGGACCTATAGCTCGTGGCCTTGGCTGGGTCATGGATAAAATCTATTATTTTATCTATTCTTTACTTGGGATACACGGTGGTGCAATCGCCATAGCTATCATGCTTTTCACGATCATCATCTACATGGCGCTTCTTCCTCTGACTTACAAGCAGCAGAAGTTCTCGATGCTTCAGAGAAAAATGCAGCCGGAGATGCAGGCTATCCAGAAGAAGTACAAGGGTAAGACAGATCAGGCTTCAATGCAGGCCATGCAGGAAGAGACTTCGGCACTGTATGATAAGTACGGAGTTTCCCCTATGGGAAGCTGTATACAGCTTCTTATCCAGATGCCTATCCTGTTCGCTCTGTACCGTGTGTTCTATAATATTCCGGCTTACTTAAGCAGTGTTAAGAATATTTTTTCAGGACTTGTAGATGGAATAGTAAAGACTGATGGTTTCGAGAAGCTGTTAAAACCGCTCGTACAGACAGCCCACCTGACAAATATAGATTTCACCGCTGGTGGAAGTACAGCTATAAAGAATCATGTAGTCGATGTACTTTATAAGCTGCCAGATAGTGGATGGACTACTCTGAAGAATGATTTTCCTGATCTGAGCTCTCAGATCCAGACGACACATGATCATCTGAAGGCTGTAAACTACTTCGGTGTCCTGAATATCTCTGATACTCCGTGGAGCATGATCATGTCAGGTATTCATGGAGCAGGAATCGGTCTTACGATAGCAGCAGTTCTTATTCCTATCGTAGCTTACCTTACTCAGTTTCTGAACATGAAACTGACTCCGCAGGTTTCAGATATGAATGATTCAGCTGCCCGTCAGATGAGGACGATGAACACGCTGATGCCTCTTATGACACTGTTTATCTCATTCACGACTCCTGTAGGTCTTTCACTTTACTGGATCGCCGGTGCTGTGATCAGATCTATACAGCAGGTAGTTCTGAACAGACACTTTGAAAAAGTAAATCTGGACGATATAATAGAGCAGAACAAAGAAAAAGCTGCCAAGAAAGCTGAGAAGCGCGGCATCAAGCGTGAGAAGATGATGCAGTACGCAAATATGAGCACCAGAAATATGTCTGCAAAGGCAAACGTTTCTGAGCAGAAGACCGAGCAGCTGAATAAAGCAAAAGAAGCCTCTTCCAAAGCTAAGAAAGGAAGCATGACTTCAAAAGCTAACCTTGTTAAGGATTTTAACGACAGGAATTCAAAAAAATAGGAGGGCTTTTAAATGGAAGAATTCAAGGAGTTTACCGGTAAGACGGTAGAAGATGCTATAACAGCAGCTTCCGTTGAATTAGGGGTTCCATCAGACGAGATAGAGTACGATGTCTTAGAGAAGGGTTCGACCGGTGGTCTTTTCGGTATCGGGTCAAAAGACGCCGTAATAAACGCCAGAAAGAAAGAGACTTCCTGCGAGGACGTCGCCCGTCAGTTCTTAGATGATGTCTTTGAGAAAATGGGTATAGACGTTGATCTGGAAATGCTCTTTAACGACGAAGAAAATACTCTCTCGATAAATATGTCGGGTGACCGCATGGGAATGCTTATCGGAAAGCGTGGTCAGACTCTTGACAGTCTTCAGTACCTGACAAACCTCGTGGTGAATAAAGGTTCTGATGAGTATATCCGTGTAAAAATGGATACAGAGGATTACAGACACAGGCGTAAAGAAACTCTTGAGAACCTTGCGAGAAATATGGCTTACAAGGCCAGACGTTCACGCAAGTCAGTTTCTTTAGAGCCTATGAATCCTTATGAGAGAAGGATCATCCATTACGCTCTCCAGGACGAGGAAAATATCAGCACACATTCTGAGGGTGAAGAGCCTTACAGACATGTAGTCATAGATTACGTTCGTTCGTAAATTTTTGTTACTTTTGAGTTTAAGCCTGTTTCCGTTCTGGTAACAGGCTTTTGTTTTATGAAGGATTTATCAACTTTATCCACATTTTTTGTTGATAAGTCTGTTCTCTTTTTGTGATGATTAGTGAATCTGATACTATAGCAGCACTTGCGACACCGCTTTCAGCCTCGGGAATAGGCATCATCAGGGTCAGTGGAGAAGATTCCATTTCACTTGTGGATAAAATCTTCCACGGCAGAAAACATCTGACTGAATACGGTGCTAATACGATAAACTACGGTCATATAGTTGATAAAAATGGCCATGTAGTTGATGAGGTACTGGTTTCTGTATTCAAAGTTCCACATAGTTATACCGGTGAAGATTCTGTCGAGATAAACTGTCATGGTGGCGTTTACGTTCTGAGAAAAGTGCTTTCTCTGGTTTACGATACGGGTATCCGTCCAGCTGAGCCAGGTGAATTCTCAAAGAGAGCTTTCTTAAATGGCAGGATGGATCTGTCTGAGGCTGAATCTGTTATGGAACTGATTTCTTCAAGCAGTGAAGCTTCATATAAGAATTCTATTCGTCAGCTTTCTGGATTTCTATCGAAAAAAGTAAAAAAACTCCGTGCTGAGATCATCCATGAGGCAGCTTTTGTTGAAGCTGCATTAGACGATCCTGAGCATTATGATCTGGAAGGGTTTGATGATAAACTGGTTGTTTCTCTTAATATATGGATTAAGGAGATAAAGAACCTGATAGATTCCTATCATCAGGGAAGTCTGATAAAGGACGGAATAAATACTGTCATATCAGGAAGGCCAAATGTAGGTAAATCATCTCTTCTGAATTTCCTTTCAGGACATGAGAAGGCTATAGTCACCGATATTCCTGGTACTACAAGAGATATGATAGAAGACAGGGTAGTGCTTGGAGATATAGTATTAAATCTCGTGGATACTGCCGGAATTCGTAAGACTTCGGATGCTGTAGAATCTATAGGAGTTGAAAAAGCTATAAAAGCTCAGTCAGACGCAGAACTTAATCTCTATATGGTTGATTCATCAGTTCAACTATCTGATGATGATAAGAAATACCTGTCTTCGTTTGATCCATCATCAACCGTTGTTCTACTGAATAAGTCAGATCTTGATTCTACTGTAGATATAGATGTTATTCACCAATTCTTTAATGGCCACGTGGTAGATTTTTCTACTAAGAGTGGTGATGGTTATGATGAACTGAAGTCGGCTATTTCAGATTTATTTTTTGATGGCGGACTGGATAAGGACAGATTTTACATTACTTCTGAACAGAATTATAATTGCCTGAGTGATGCTCTTAAATCTCTGGAGCTGGTACAGTCTTCTATAGCAAATGGTCTTTCCGAAGATTTTTTCACGTCAGATTTGTATGACGCTTATAGGTCACTCGGGTATATAATCGGTGAAGAAGTGGAAGAGGACCTTGTGAATAAGGTATTCTCTGATTTTTGTATGGGTAAGTGATATGGGACAGATAGAAGAAAATTATGATTGTGTAGTCGTTGGTGCCGGTCATGCAGGTTGCGAAGCCGCACTGGCTTCTGCCAGGATGGGACTTAAGACGATCATTTTTACAGTCAGCATGGATTCTGTGGCTTTCATGCCATGTAATCCTCACATCGGCGGTTCATCGAAGGGACATCTGGTCCGTGAGATCGATGCACTCGGCGGTGAAATGGCTAAAAATATCGACAAGACTTTCATCCAGTCGAAGATGCTTAATTCAAGTAAGGGACCGGCCGTTCATTCTCTCAGATGTCAGGCTGATAAGATGGCCTATTCTATAGAGATGAGAAAAGTGCTTCAGTCGACTCCGAATCTGGTTCTCCGTCAGGCTGAGGTCTGTGATCTCATGATAGAGAATGGTCAGATAAAGGGTGTAAAGACGATTTCCGGAGCGACTTATTTTTCAAAGGCTGTGGTTCTCTGCACTGGAACTTACCTGAATGCCAGATGCCTGTACGGAAGTGTCATAGAATACACTGGTCCGAATGGTCTTAAGGCTGCCACTCACCTGAGTGACTCACTTCTTGCAAATAATGTCAAGCTTCTCCGCTTTAAGACTGGTACACCTGCAAGAATTGACAGACGTTCTATTGATTTTTCAAAGATGACGGAGCAGTTCGGGGATCCTGTGATCACGCCTTTTTCGTTTACTTCTGATAAGCGAAAGATACAGAAGCCGCAGGTTTCCTGCTTTCTGACGTATACTAATGAACACACTCATGATATCATCCGTGCTCATCTGGATGAAAGCCCGATTTACGCCGGTGTTATCGAAGGTACTGGTCCCAGATATTGCCCGTCACTCGAAGATAAAGTGGTAAAATTCAGCGATAAGAAAAGACATCAGCTGTTTATAGAGCCTGAAGGACTGATGACTAATGAGATGTATGTAAGCGGTGCTTCATCTTCTATGCCTGAGTCCGTTCAGTATGAGTTCTACCATTCTATTGCTGGTCTGGAGCATTGTGATATAGTCCGAAATGCTTATGCTATAGAGTATGACTGTCTTGCATCTCATCAGCTTAAAGCCTCACTTGAGTTCAAGGCTGTTTCGGGTCTTTTCTCAGGTGGCCAGTTCAATGGAAGCAGCGGTTATGAAGAGGCTGCTGCTCAGGGACTTATAGCTGGTATAAATGCTGCGCGCTTTGTTCAGAAGAAAAATCCTATAGTTCTGTCTCGTTCTGATGGATACATAGGTGTTCTGATAGATGATCTGGTAACTAAAGAACTTACAGAACCTTACCGAATGATGACATCCAGAGCGGAGTATCGTCTCCTTTTACGCCAGGATAACGCAGATATTCGTCTTTCAAAATATGGTCATGATGCCGGGCTTATATCTGACGACCGATATGAGCAGGTTGAGGATAAGATAGAAGAGACCAGAGAAGAAATCAATCGTGTCGATAGAGTATTTGTCGGTGATAATCAGAAGACAAGGGATTTTCTTCAGGCGTATCATTCTGTTCCTGTTAATTCCGGAATCGGACTTTCAGAGCTTATCAGAAGACCTGAATTATCTTATGATAAGACTGCTCCTCTCGATGAAGACCGCCCTCATCTAAATGATTCTGTAAGAGAGCAGGTGAACATCCAGATAAAGTATTCCGGTTATATAGAAAGACAGGAAAAGCAGGTAAAGCATTTCCAGAAGCTCGAAGATAAGCTGATACCTGAAGAACTTGACTATGATAAAGTTCCTTCGTTAAGAATTGAAGCCAGACAGAAATTAAAGGCTGCAAGACCTGTAAGTATAGGGCAGGCGTCTCGTATCCTAGGAGTTTCACCGTCGGACATATCTGTTCTGATGATCTATATAGAGTCAGGGAAGTATCTACAGTAGTTTATCAGGGTATGTCTTCAGATAACTCACAAAGTTACGGCATTGCATCACCATCGTCTGTTCAAAGTGGGCCTATGCGCTTCTTCTGCAAGATACCTTTTTGCTTTTATTTGTATGTTTTGACTTGGCGCCGGGAACGGTCCAAAGCTTTGAACAGGCGTGGCCATGCATGCCTGGTATTTAAGAAAGTTTATAATTTTATGGATGATAATTTTTTAGTAAATAGTTTTAAGCTTCTAGGAGTTGACCTTTCAGATGATCAGGTTAACAAGTTCAACAGGTACTATGAAATGCTTGTTGAAAAAAATAAGGTGATGAACCTTACAACTATTACTGACTATAAGGATGTCGTTGTTAAGCATTTCGTAGATTCCCTTTCCTGCGTTATGCTTGCACCAGAGTTTGACATCATATCCCAGTTAAAAACTGGTGCATCTGTGATTGATGTGGGCACTGGGGCTGGCTTTCCTGGTATTCCTTTAAAAATAGTCTTCCCTGAGATTAGGCTGACTTTGCTTGATTCACTGAATAAGAGAGTAGAGTTCTTAAAGGATGTCTGTTCTGAGCTTGAGTTTTCAGATGTGACTTTTATCCATGGCAGGGCAGAAGACGCTGCACACGATAAAGAATTCCGTGAGTCTTTTAACTTCTGTGTTTCACGTGCTGTTGCTAGTCTTTCTACTTTATCTGAGTATTGCCTGCCGTTCGTTAAGACTCATGGTTATTTTCTCTCATATAAGTCTGAGAAGGCTGATCAGGAAATTGCTGACTCTAAAAAAGCTCTGGCTGTGCTTGGCGGTAGTATTGCTGTCGAAAAAAAATTCTCACTTCCTGATACTGATATTTCCAGGACTCTTGTCCTTATAAAGAAGGACAAAGGGACTCCTAAGACTTATCCTCGTAAAGCCGGAACTCCTTCCAAAAAACCACTGTGAGGTGATCGTTATGATAGAAGAGTATCTTAATCAAAGACTCGAACTTCTTTCTTCTGAAAAAAATAAATTGAAGGATCAGCTTCTTTCAATCCGTTCGTCTATTTCGACTGCAAAGCTGCAGTTGGATGACTATGTGTCATCCAATACCAGACCTTTCGAACCTTTTTATCCTAGGAAAGAGTTCAAGTACGATGATGAGCTTGCTTCTCTGAATAAGTCGGTTACTGATCTGTCAACTCAGTTTGAGCAGGTGAATAAGTCTTTAAAGACTGTTGAGAGTGAGATTGATACTGTGAATACATGCTTGGAGGAGTACAAGAACTTGAGGTAATGTTTCACGTGAAACATCATTATATAGTGTTGTAATGGAGACTCATTTATCAACTACTAGAATTGGTGGATAAATGTTTCACGTGAAACATTATCTGGGATAGTAGTGACGGCAAATGTATTTTGATGGGGCGGTGGCGTGGATATGACGGGGTGGGTCGACGGCGTGGATATGCCCGGGGTGGGTCGACGGCGGTTGTCTGCTCAACAGTGATTTTTCTGTTCCGTCGCACGCGTCTATTAACTGCCCTCTGGCCCAAACGGAGCTTGCGTCGCGGGCCACCCGGGCAGTAACTAGCGTGCTCCGTCACAACGAAAAATCCCTATTCGCATCCAACTCGCTCGTCGACCCACCCCTGTATAGCCGCCACGCCAGAGCATAAAAGAATTCCTTGAGTGTGCCGCGTCGCCCCACCCCTGTATAGCCGCCAACAAAAAGCGGCTTCTTTGCAAAGCATGCTGATACGTCGCCCCAAACCTGTATAGCTGCCCCAGCAAATTCACAACGAACAATATAACATAATAAATTATACGTAATCAGATGCCAGTCAAGACATACAATAAAGAGATCCATATATATTGCAAACCAAGATTATAGAAAACACTTATCAAATTACAAAAAAGCTTAATATAGAAACGCTTATCAAATTATAAACAAAAAGGCATTTTATAAAAACTCTTGTCAGAATAAAATTCAAAAAACATGTGATATAGAAATTATTTCAATGTTAAACCTTATGAAACCGCAATTCATTCCAGATCTGATAAAGGAAGTCTTCCCATACAGTTGTGAAAAGCATCAATAAACGTAAAAAAATTATGGTTCCCAATTACTATAATTCCACACATTTATATAGAAAAGTTTCACGTGAAATGCTATAATATCATAGTTGTTTAACAAAATAAGCGTAGCTATAATTGATCAACAGAACGAGCTAAGTGCAAAAATCCGGTTTGGGCCACGCAGAACATAAATGAATGATCTGTATCAGGTGGATGACTGAAAATGAGACAAATTTCGCGCACACGCAGCTTATAATTGATTAGCCAGTTTTATGGGAGTCGAACAATATGAATTGACGCTGACCGCGTGGCGGTCTGGTTTATTTATAAATGACTCGACTACATTTTTAAAAGAGAGGTAATAATTTTGAACAAAGTAATAGCCATTGCCAACCAAAAAGGCGGTGTCGGTAAAACCACCACCGCAATTAACCTGTCATCATGTATGGCAGAAACAGGAAAGAAAGTACTGATAATCGATCTCGATCCGCAGGGAAATACGACAAGTGGACTTGGAATCGATAAGAATAATGTCGAGAGCACAGTCTATGAACTGATGCTTGATGAGTGTTCTATCAAGGAAGCCATAAAGAAAGTCGATATTGACGGAGTTGACAATCTGAGCATCATCCCGGCAAATGTGAATCTTGCTGGCGCTGAGATAGAGCTTCTGGGAATAAAGGACAAAGAATTTATCCTGAAGAACGCAGTTGACTATATAGCAGATGATTACGATTATATTTTTATAGACTGCCCGCCATCACTGAATATGCTGACAGTAAATGCCATGACTACGGCTGACAGCGTATTAGTCCCGATCCAGTGTGAGTATTATGCACTTGAGGGAATCAGCCAGCTGCTACATACTATAGACCTGGTTCACTCCAGACTGAACAGTAAGCTGAAGATTAACGGAGTCGTATTCACGATGTATGATGGAAGGACAAATCTGTCGAACGACGTAGTAGCATCGGTAAAAGATAACCTGAATACGAAAATCTACAAGACGATAATTCCTAGAAATGTCAGACTTGCCGAGGCTCCGTCACACGGACTTCCTATAAATATCTACGATCCGAAGTCAGCCGGTGCTGAAAGCTACAGAAACCTGGCAAAAGAGATCATCGAGAATAACTGAAGGTGCAGTAATGGCAAGAAATAACAAACACGGTCTGGGAAAAGGACTTGACAGCCTGATACCAGATATAGCAGGCACGGAAGAAAACGAAGAAGCTCCAAAGGCAGAAAAGGGAGCTGAAACTCTGGTAGACATAAATAAGGTAGAACCGAACAGAGAGCAGCCGAGGAAAATTTTTAATGAAGATGCTCTGCAGGAACTGTCCGAGTCGATAAAACAGTACGGCATAATCCAGCCTCTGCTCGTTCAGAAAAAAGATGATTACTATGAGATAATCGCAGGTGAGCGCAGGTGGAGAGCTGCAAAGAAGGCTGGACTGAAAAAAGTGCCAGTCATTGTCAGAGACCTGTCTGAACAGGAGATTGTGGAAATCTCTCTGATAGAGAATATCCAGCGTGAGGACCTGAATCCCATAGAAGAGGCGCTTGCTTACAAAAGACTTCTCGAAGATTTTGACCTGAAGCAGGATGAGGTCGCCGAGAAAGTCAGCAAGAGCAGAGCAGCAGTCACCAATTCACTTAGACTTCTGAAGCTGGACAAGAGAGTCCAGCAGATGCTCGTAGATGAGATGATCACTCCGGGACATGCCAGAGCAATCCTGAATATCGAGGATCCAGACCAGCAGTACGAATTTGCTCAGAGGATATTCGATGAAAAAATGAGTGTCCGTGAGGTCGAAAAAGAAATCAAGCGTCTGAATAATAAGAAGCCTGAAAAAGAGAAGAAAGAAGAACCTCAGATAGATGAGTCGCTTCTGAACCAGCTGAGGTCTATAGAAGAACAGCTGAAACAGAAGACGGGAACAAAGGTTCAGATAACTCCGAAGAACAGGGAGAGTGGAAAGATAGAGATCGACTATTTTTCAAATGAAGAGTTTGAAAAAATAATGGGATGTTTTAATAATATACAGTAAAGGAAAAGCGATGATAGAACAGTATTTAGGAATTGACCAGGAGTATATACTTATCGGTGTCTGCGCACTCGCAGTTATTTTATTTATCATAATGATCGTTCAGGCGGCGAAGCTCGGTTCCCTGAAAAAAAAGTACGCTGAGTTCATGAAAGGAAAAAGCGGCGAATCGTTGGAAGAGATCCTGATGGAGAAGATCAATAAGATCGACGAACTGGATGACCGCAACCGCAAGAATGAGCAGCGTATAGATCAGCTGGCAAAAGACTTAGAACCTTGCTACCAGAAGATAGGACTTGAAAAGTACGATGCTCTTGATGAGCAGGGCGGAAAGCTGAGTTTTGCGCTAACGCTTCTCGATGAGAAAAATAACGGTTTCATTATAAACACAGTGCACAGCAGAGAAGGAAGTTACAGTTATATCAAAGAGATAATCGATGGAAATTCGATAATCGGACTTTCACCGGAAGAGGAGACTGCACTTTCGAAGGCGCTGAACGGAACAAACTAAGGGAAGAACCTGATGAATGAATTTTACAGTGCGGTAGGATTATATAATTACGGTCTGAATGATCTCGAGGATATATTCAGGGAGACAGAGAGTCATCCTGACACAGAGATAGAAGCCAGGGATGAGTCAGGTGAAAACACTGAAAGAAAAATAGAGATAACCCGATATGTCAAAGACAACCTCGGAATAAGAGAACGTGGGTTCGTGTACAGGGACGGCAGTTTTGTGCGTCAGCGTGTATTTCCAATAGTCGAATCAGACAGGAAGGCTCTTTCGGACGAAGTAAGTATTATCGAACTGAAAAATTCGACAGGAAGTCTGACTCGGGTAGACCAGGCACAGCTGGGCTGCTCACTTTTTACATATCTGCAGAATCTGTATGAGGTGACAGATGGCGGAGAAATGCTTACTGAAGAGAGCAGTGTTCTCTATAACGGGATTTCCCTGACCGGACTTTCGAATAGCGGGATGATCCTACTGCCGAAGGGTGAAGAGAAGGATGACGAGCTTGAAAAAATAGAAGGCCGCCGCCGGAAAATAAAAGATGAACTTTTTTCTGGAAATGATAATGCTTATGAAGAATTAACATTGACAGAAATGGAAATTTATTCTAAAATAGACAAGCGGGTCAAAAATAATGGTGTTTACGGAGTCATCCAGAATACCTTCATGCCGAAGTGGATCGATGAAGATGTGTACTTCGTGATAGGAACCATTGAAGACTGCAGAGAGACGAAGATTGATTTTAACGGTCAGCTGGTTTATCAGCTGGATCTGAGCTGCTGTGGACTGAACTTCATAGTAGCGATTAATCGGAGCTGTCTACTTGGAGAGCCTCTGGAAGGACGGAGGTTCAAAGGGAAAGTCTGGATGCAGTCGAAGATTCTGATCTGAAAACGGCGGCATGACCACCTGCATATCTGTCTCTGTAGCTCAGCTGGATAGAGCGACCGCCTCCTAAGCGGTAGGTCGGGTGTTCGAATCACCTCAGGGACGTTAGTGGAAGAAGCCTTCGGGCTTCTTTTTCTCGTGTAATAAATGAGCGGTGTTGAACTAGGATATCAATGCCGGTGGACGCTTGCGTACGCAAAGGCATTCGATATCCTAGTTCAATAGCGCGAACGCGCGGATGAAGCAGACAGCAGAGCTGTCTGCGAATGCACCGCTCAACATAAATGAGATAGTTCAATACGCGCAAAAAAGCCACGGCATTCTTTTAGGGGGAGAGCCGTGGCTAAAGGGGAGAGTATGAAAAATATTGGTTGAACGGCTAACCGCTCAACAACACATATACTAAAAGATAGCTGTGTAGTAAATGTGAATTTAAAATAAAAATTAGGTAAAATATTAAATCGTCTACAGCTAGTTGACACGTAGCACAATTAAAATAAATTTTTAGGATTTTTCTTGCATTTGAATAGGAAAAAGGGTAAAGTAGAAATTGAAGTGACAAAAATCAACTAAGAAAAATTTCATAGAACGGGGGCCATTATGGATAATGCAGCCGAAAAGAAGAACCAGAAAAAGAAGACAGTAAATCTGACAGCAGAACGGGTCATTTTTTCAATAGCGATGATCCTGAGCGTGGTCAGTGCAGCAGCGGTTCTGCTTCTTACAGCGCAGAAGAGTTCGCAGCAGCTGACAGTTATAGCGTCAGTTCTTTTCTGCGTATTTGGTATCTGCTCTGTCCTTTCTTATATAAAGATGAGAGCAGACGAGCAGAAGAAGCGTGAGAAAGAGTCAGCGGACATGGCTATGGCACTTCAGGCGATGTTTGAACTGACAAGGAAAGTCCAAAGTGAATCTGATCAGAAAATGAATCAGCTGAATGAAGAGTACGCAGTACCGGCAGAGGAGATTGTGAATGCCATCAAAGCTCTGGCCAAAGTCACTATCGGCAGGAGCAGGGAAAACGCTGATGCTCAGATGAATTCAAACACTGTCCTGTCTTCTCAGCTGACTGATGTAAAGAATGATGTTGAAAAACTGGTCCAGTATATAAATGATCCTTCCAAGCAGCAGATACAGACAGCCGAAGCTCCTGCATCAAATACAGAGGATATAAAGAAGCTTTCTGATTCACTTGATGATGTGCTCCATGAACTGAAGAGAATGGATGCTGACATAGAGAGACTCGAGCAGTCTCAGAAATCATTAGTAGAGAAGCCACCGGTGATCATTGCCGGTTCAGTAGTCTCAGAAAGCGTGCCAAAAGCTGCAGAGCAGCCTGTAGTACAGGAACAGTTGGAACAGACAGCACCGATTCCTGATACAGAACCTGATATAAATGAGCCAGAGAATGAGACTGATTTAAATAGTGATCTCGGAATCGATGATGAACTGTCACTGGAGCCGGAGACATCGGAAGAGGAACCTTCAGAGGAAGAAGTATCAGATCAGGAGCTAAGTCTGGAACCTGAAGAAAGTGAACCAGAGGATGAGATTTCTCTTGAGCCAGAAGAACAGGACGATACAACAGACGAAAGTGATGAATTAAATCTGGATGAGGCACCGGATGAAGAATTAAGTCTAGATGAACCTTCACAGACTGATGAAGGGCTGGATCTAGATGAACCAGCTGCGGACGACGAATTAAGTCTGGATACCCCATCAGAAGAAGACGAACTGGATCTGGATGACAGCCAGGAAGCTGACCAGGATTTAAGCCTGGACGTGACACCGGATACAGATGATGGACTAAGTCTCGATGATTCGCCAGAGGACAGTGAGTCTGTAACTGATGAAAACTCAGATGAAAATGAACTGAGTCTTGATCCAAAGCTGGAATCAGACGATGGTCTTAGCCTTGATGATGTACCGGAGACAGCCGAAGAGGATGTGATAAACCCGGATGGAACTGAAGCTGAGGAAGATGTGACTCCAGATCAGGTAATAGAAGAGCCTGAGGAGAAAACAGAAGATGAACAGGAGACGGCAGAACAGCCAGAACAGCTGGAACCTGAACCACAGCCAGTGCCGACAGCAACTCCTATATCAAATGATCCGAACGCCAAGCTGTCACCAGAGGATATAGCAAAACTGTTTGCATCAGCAAATAATGACGACAGTACAGATACATCATCTGATGCTGCTTCTACGGATGAACAGCCATCTGTGGACACTACTCCTGCAGCAAATGCAGATCCGAATAGGATGATGACACCAGAGGAGATAGAGGCTCTGTTCTCCAAGGTCTGATGAAAAAAACAGGCGCTGGTTTCAGGTTGAAATCGGCGCCTGGCATATTTATCACCTGCCGTTTGATCAAAAATATAAACAATATATAAAATTTGAAAAAAATCAAAAAAGTGCTTGCATTTTGTATAGAGAGGTAGTATAATACTTTTTGTCGTCAGGGAGATGACATAAATCAAATAGATTAAGCGCGATTAGCTCAGCTGGCAGAGCACCTGACTCTTAATCAGGGTGTCCAGGGTTCGAACCCCTGATCGCGCAGCAGAAGGTCCTTGTTTTGCGAACTGGTCGCGGAACATGGACTTTTATTTTACGCGTAATAATAGATAGAGGTCAAAGTAGGTGAAAACAGCGAAGACTAATGCACCGCTCAAAAGACCCCATATAAAATCAGGAGAAGCACATGAGATTACGAAATATCCCCGGATCGAAGGAAGCAGTAGCCGAGAGTATTTTTACGATAGATGAACCGGAGCAGTACAAGGGAAAGTTCAGTGAGACTTTCTTCGACAGTAAGCCGGTCCACATAGAGATAGGGATGGGAAAGGGCCGTTTCATCACGCAGATGGCTCAGGCGCATCCAGAGAACGGCTATATAGGCATAGAGATGTATTCGTCGGTACTGCTTCGGGGAATACAGAAGCTCGAAGCTCTGGAGGAGCCGCCAGCGAACCTGAAGCTCTTATGTATGGATGCCAGAGACCTGACGAATGTATTTGATAAGGAAGAGATAGACCGGATATACCTGAATTTTTCAGATCCGTGGCCGAGAAACAGACACGCGAAGAGAAGACTTACTCATCGGAGATTTCTTGACCTCTACCACGTGATACTGAAGGACGGCGGACAGATAGAGTTTAAGACGGATAATGTAGACTTATTCGGTTTTTCACTGGAATCGGTAGAGGAGACGCCAGGATGGGAGATAAAGGCAGTCACCAGAGATCTGCATCATGATCCGCAGATGAATCAGGGGAATATAATGACAGAGTACGAAGAAAAATTCTCAGCAAAGGGAAATCCAATCTATAAAGTAATCTTCGAGAGAATATAAAGAAGACGCCGTGAGATGATCACGGCGCCTTTTTGTAGCCACAAGATATAGGGAAGTTATCCACATTTTGTGGATAAAATGTGGATAGAAGCTCAAAAACCACTAATGCCTGTCATTATTACGGATCTTCTTGTATTCGATATGACCCTTTTTCTCGGAGTTCACGTCACGGTGATGCTTTGAGACTGACCAGAACAGATGTCTCAAGAGGAAGAACAGTCCGATGGCAACGGCTAGGGCAATGGCGGCGATGATAACTATCAGGAAGACATTTATCTGGAGATATGAGACGGAGCTGCCGCCCTTTTTCTCATCTACATTGTGGAAAGGATAATCAGTTTCATCGGAGGTATTTGCCATAAGCTGGCTGGTACCTATTTTTTTATTGCCGTATTTAAAGACCATAAGACCGATGACATTATCCTTTGAAGCAGATGACTTCTGGATACTCATAGAGATATCATCGGTGGAAGCTTTCTTCGGAAGCATTACCGATGCAGAATCATCTACGGAGATCAGCGAGGAATCAGCGCCATAGGTAGTAGAGCCGAGCTTCGAAGTCTGCTGTGATAGGTTCTCAAGCGAAGATACTTTAACCGACTTGAAGTTCTTAAAGCCCCAGTCCATCAGCTTTCTCGTATCGTTCCAGTGATCCGGGGTTTTGGCGCACATGACGACACAGACTAAGGTACGGCCGTCTTTTTTGGCATAAGTCACGAGAGTAGAATGGGCTGCAACAGTGTAGCCTGTCTTTCCACCCACACAGTAATCGTACAGATATCTGGAGGTATGATAAAAATTCAACATACAGTGGTGGTTGTTCAGGAAAGTCTTGTCTTTGTGCTTGTTTGTAGGCGGGATCACATATGTTTTTGTACCGGTGATCTTTGCAAAGACAGGATTTTCGTAGGCGGCACGGGATATTTTTGCCATGTCTAGAGCAGAAGTCCAGTGCTTTTCATCTGGCAGACCGTTCGGATTGTCGAAGTGAGTGTGGGTACAGCCTAAGGATTTGGCCTTGTCATTCATCATCTTGATGAAGTTCTTCTCAGTCCCGCCGACATGCTCGGCTATGGCCCAGGCACATTCATTTGCGGATTCGAGCATCATGCCGTAGAGCGATTCCTCCATAGTCATTTTCTCACCGACATCACGGGAGATAGAAGAGGTTCCGCCGTAGCTCTGCGCAACTGCGTCCTGTGAATAAGTCACGACTTCATCGAGTGAACTGTGCTCCAGAGCTACCAGAGCTGTCATGACTTTTGTGATGCTGGCAGGATAGTGCTTGGCATTCGGCTTTTTACTGTAGAGAACGGTTCCGCTGTCGACATCCATTAGGACGGCTGATTTTGAACCGACCTTCGGACCTTTCGGCCATGAGATTTCATCGGTGGAAGTGGCATGTGCGACAGGTGTTATAGCAGAAAATCCGCTGTATAAAACAGTCGCTGAAAACAGAACGGCTGCGGTTATTTTTTTAAGTGAAAAATGCATAGTAACTCCAAAAACTGATAACAAAAAAATTACCTTCATATAATATAGCAAAAGGTGATTAAATTCAATCGATTATAGAAAATTTAGAAAGTGTATGGTATAATTTTACCAAATGGTCGGAGAGGGTTCGGCAATTTTTTAGAAAAAGAGGATTATATGAAGACAGAAATACCAATGTACAGGGAAGAAAAGAGGACTTATGACCTCGAGAGGATTGAAGCCCTGATCGAAGAGTCCGGAGGGCTGGCGAAGACTAAGGATATCACTGACCTGGGAGTCGATTACCGGAGACTGCAGCAGTTTGTCGCTGATGGTGAGCTGACGAAGATAAAGAACGGCTATTATTCTGAGAAAAAGGGAAAGATATCCGAGGAAAAGCTGATCTACGCGATGTTCCATAAGGATGGCGTGCTCACTATGGAAAGTGCGCTCTACTACCATGGTTATCTGAAGCAGCGCCCGTTCGGCTGGTCGATAGCAATCGATAAAAATGCGAGCAAGTCCCGCTTTAACCTGGATTATCCTGTCGTGACACCTTACTATACAAAGGCTGAAGTCCTGGAGCTCGGAGTCGAAACGCTCGAAAAGCCGGGTTTTGAGATGAAGATATATGACAGGGACAGGCTTATCTGCGATGTGCTGAAATATCAGGAGAAGTTGTCAAAGGCAGAATTCCAGGAAGGAGTCTTTAACTATATCCGAGATGACCGGAAAAATATTGAGCATTTGATGACCTACGCTGAGGAGCGCCAGGTGAAAAAAAAGGTCCAGACGATGATAGGAGTGTGGCTCTGATGATGAGACGTGCCGACCTGAAAAAATACTCGGACGAAAATGGACTGCCGTTCAGCCAGGTCCTGGGATGGTATGTCACAGGGCTTGTGATGTATCTGGCAGAAGAGACAGGTTTTAACAATAATCTCGTGATCATTGAGCCTTATTCGCTTGACCCTTCGCAGGACATTCACATACTTGAGGACGGGATTGCCTGTTATTATGTCGATGACGAGCGTATAAAAAAAGAAGACGGGTTTGTGCCGGGCTGTCCATTTTCGGATGATTTCACGGGAAGGCTGATGCTGAAGCTTCAGTCACAGGCGACCAGAGAAGACTATCCTTTGGTGATAAAGATAGGTACAGGCAGCCGGGTAGAATTCCAGTATGACGGAATGTACTTTCCACTGGAGATCCGGATAAGGAACAGGTCTGATTTTTACCCGGAGATGAAATCGTATGCGTTCTTCGATCCGGACATAGACCAGATAGACCTGAGAGTCTACCCGAAAGAAAATCAGGCAGCTGACTACATCATGGAGATCATGGAGAAGCTCGAACTGATAAATGACATGGAAGTGTACTTGTATCTATACAGGTTTGCGAAGGAGACTTCACTTTCGGCGAGAGACGTCTGCATGGTCTTAGAAGAAGGAGAAAAGGACAAAAAGCCTACCTGGCACAGTTTTGAGATTTTTTCATCCTATTCGAAAAATACCTACATGAAGAAAAAATGGAAGGTCCTGTTGAGACGCCATAAACTGAAGGAACCGACCTGGGAGGATACGATGTCTCTCATGACGAAATTCATCGAACCGCTCTGGGCGAGTATCACAAAGGGAGAACTGTTCTTCGGCGACTGGATGCCTGAACTCGGGAGGTACTTAGAATAATGGAACTTCTCGAAAAACTGAAAAAACTGAAACAGGAAGATCCGTATCCGATGCACATGCCGGGGCACAAGCGCATAAGGCTTGATTTTCCAGATGTCTATGATATCGATATCACAGAGATAGACGGTTTTGACAATCTGCACCAGCCTTCGGGCATTATAAAAATGCTCGCAGATGAAGTAGCCGGTCTCTATGGCTCAGATGAAGCGTATCTGTCAGTCGGAGGCTCGACAGATATGATACTTACGTCAGTTTTTGCCGCGACGAAGCCAGGAGATAAGGTACTTATTGCCAGAAACTGTCACAAAAGTGTCTATCATGCAGCAGCACTGAGAGACCTAAGAGCAGAATATCTGTATCCGGAAATCCTTGAACTGGGAATCCCCGGAGGCATCAGGCCGGAACAGGTAAGTGAAGCATTTTCACGACATGACGGTATCAGGTGCTGTGTAGTCACGTCTCCTACGTATGAAGGAGTCATCTCTGATATAGAAAAAATCTCAGATATCTGCCATCAGAACGGAGCTTCTCTAATAGTAGACGCAGCTCACGGAGCACACCTGGGCTTCGGAGATTTTCCGGAAAATCCGATAAAGCAGGGAGCAGATGCAGTCATAGTAAGCCTGCACAAGACTCTGCCTTCACTCACGCAGACAGCCTGTCTATTAAGAAACAGCGACAGTCTTATAAGCGCAGAACGGATAAAGAAGTATTTCGATTATTTTGAGACGAGCTCTCCGTCATACGTGCTGATAGCAGGAATCGACAGGTGCGTCACATTTTTAAAAGAAAAAGGCGATGAGGCATTCAGCGAATACGGAAGCAAACTGTCGCAGCTGCGGGAACAGATCAGAAAAATTCCGCAGATCACACTATTCGAACCGGAAACCTACAGCTACGATCCGTCGAAGCTGGTACTTAGTCTCGATGGCCGAAGCGGGTCAGAACTTGCAGACATTTTAAGACGTGGTAAAATAGAACCTGAAATGTCTTCACTCGACTACTGTCTCGCGATGACTTCGGTCATGGATACAGACGAAGGATTCGAAAGACTTTACGAAGTGCTTAAAAACAGTACTCCTGGTGAAAATTCAAAGAAAAGTGCAGCAGGCCTGTATTCTATAACACCCGAAAAACGGTATGATATCGGGATAGCGGAAAAGTCGGAGATATTTTTTAAAGAGAGAAATGAACTGATCGGAGAGGTGAGCGGGGCCACAGTGACGGTGTATCCGCCAGGAATCCCGCTGATAGTGCCGGGAGAAGTATTTACGGAAGAAGTATCAGAGAGTCTCGAAGCGGCGGAAACGTCAGGACTTACGATAGATGGAGACTCAGATGGAAAGTACACAGTGATAAAGGAAAACTGATGGGGAAGCTATACGTTATCATAGGAAAGAGCGCATCGGGAAAGGATACGCTCGCGAAGAAACTCCTTGGAGATAAAAGCCTGAAGCTCAGTCCGGTCGTGCCTTATACGACACGCCCTATCCGGGAAGGAGAGACAGAGGGAGAGGACTACCATTTCTGCACACTGAGGCAGTTCTGGACGCTTCGTGAAAAGAAAAAAATGATCGAAGTCCGCAGTTACCACACTGTTTATGGAGAATGGAACTATTTTACCGCGGATGACGGACAGATAGACCTGGAGGCACATTCGAGCCTTACCGTGGGAACGCTGGAGTCACTGAAGAGTTTCAGAAGATACTTCGGATGTGACAGGATCGTGCCGATATATATAGAAGTAGATGACGGAGAGAGGCTCCAGAGAGCTCTCGATAGAGAAAGGTGTGAGAAAGAGCCTAAGTACGAGGAGCTCTGCCGCAGATTTCTGGCGGATCAGAAGGATTTTTCTGAGGAAAATCTGCTGAAAGCCGGGATCATCTACCGTTACCAGAATAACGATACGACAAAGACCGCCGATCAGATCGCGGCGATGATAAAAGGTGACCAGAATGGATATTAAGGTAAATGCGGTAAACCAGACGCAGCCTGAGGCGAAGACCCAGGAGACGAAGAAAACCGATAAAGACTTTAAATTCACCCTGACTTCGAAGATAGAAGACGCGGAGCTTAAGGAAAAACTGAACGGTCTGATGGACCAGATAGACGAGCAGGGAAAAAAGCTGGCGGATCACATGGACATCCGTGACATGAAAAAATACCGCGGGCTCGTAAAAGACTTCATAAATGAAGTAGTTAACCGCTCGCACAGCTTCGAAAGGGAGAATTTTCTCGACAGACGCGGAAGACACAGAGTCTACGGCATGGTAAAACTCGTGGATAAAAATCTCGATGACCTCGCGCAGGAGCTGGTTTCCGAGGAAAAGGATCACCTGTCCATTCTCGGAAGAGTCGATGAGATCAGGGGACTCCTGCTGGATATAGCCGCATGAAGATAGATGATATAGCGGGTCAGACAGTAGCATTGACCCATTTAAAAAATGCCCTGAAAAAGGATCAGATCTCCCAGGCTTATATGCTTATCGGTGAGCCAGGCATGGGAAAAAAGACGATAGCAGAGTCTTTTGCGGAATCTATCCTCTGTGAGGAGCGAAAGCCCGGAGAGTATGAGCACTGCGGAAAATGTAGAAGCTGTCATCAGGTAGAGACGGGAAATCATCCGGACTGCATTTTTGTCACACATGAAAAGTCGAACCTGATCTCAGTCGATGAGATAAGGGAGCAGTTGGTCTCTGATGTGGAGATAAAACCGTATCAGGGCAGTAAAAAGGTATATATAGTACCGGATGCCGAGATGATGAACGAACAGGCACAGAATGCGCTTTTAAAGACGCTTGAAGAACCACCTGAATACGCAGTGATCATACTTCTGGTCGCAAATGCGGACCTGATGCTTCCGACACTTCTTTCGAGAAGCATAAAGCTTCCGCTGGCGCCGCTTCCGGATCAGGTTATAGAAGAAAAACTGATAAAGGACTATTATATACAGAAGTACAGGACTTCTTCGATAGTGAAGTTCGCCAGGGGAAATCTCGGAAGAGCGATAGAAATGTCCGAAAACGATGATTTTATCGAGGATAAAAACACAGCTTCCGACATCATGAAAAAAGTAGTAAAGACCGAGAGTTACCAGTGGAAAGACTGGATAGACGAGCTCTCAAAGGATAAAGTGAGACTGCCATTTTTCTTAGGACTGTTCATGGACTGGTACAGGGATATCCTGATGGCGAAATCCGGAGCAGGCAGGGAAAGGCTGATGTTTGCAGATGAGGAGAGCGTGATCACTGAAGAGGCTGGAGAGTACGACTATGAGGGACTTAAATACTGTATTGAAGCGATAGAGGATGCACAGGCGAAGGTCAGGGCGAATGTAAAGCTGTCACTGGTCCTTGAGAATCTCTTCAATACACTGAGTCTGAATTACGGTGATTAGAAGGAAGGAAATATATGCCTAGAGTAACAGCAGTCAGGCTGCGCATAGCAGGAAAGAACGGATACTACGACGCAGAAGACTATGACCTGAAGATAGGAGACAGGGTCTTAGTCGAGACAGACCGTGGACTTGAGATGGGAGAGATCACTATACCGGTAATGGAGCTGGATGAAGAGAAGATCACGACTCCATTAAAACACATAGAAAGACCGTGCACCAAAGAGGACCTGGAGCAGCAGAAGGAGAACCGTGCAAAAGAGACCGAAGCCTTCGAGATCTGCCGCCAGAAGATAAGAGAGCATGGACTCAAAATGAAGCTGATAAGAGCGGATTACACTTTTGACAGGAGAAAGCTGACATTTTTCTTCTCGGCAGAGGGAAGGGTCGATTTCCGTTCACTGGTAAAGGACTTGGCTTCAGAGTTCCGCACGAGGATCGAACTCCGCCAGATAGGAGTAAGAGACGAGACCAGGATACTCGGAGGCCTGGGAGTCTGCGGAAGGCCGCTCTGCTGCAGGACTTTTCTTAGCGACTTTAACCCTGTTTCAATAAAAATGGCGAAGGAGCAGAATCTCTCGCTGAATCCTACGAAGATATCAGGTCTTTGCGGAAGGCTTATGTGCTGTCTCAAGAACGAGGAAGAGACCTATGAGTATCTGAACAAGTCAATGCCTCGCAGAGGAGATGCAGCGGTAACTCCTGATGGTGAGGAGGGAACTGTATACAATGTAAATATCCTCCGCCAGCGTGTCGCCGTCATGTTTGAGACGAATGACACGAGAGAAGTCAGGGAATACGATGCGGATGAGCTGGATTTTGCGCCGAAGGGAACCAGACAGCTGGTACCGAAGCCGAAGAAGGAGTCATCCGAGGAGTCGGCACCTGTCGTAAGAGATAATTACCAGGCAGCAGTCAAGGCAGCCATCGAGAGAAATACAGAGGAAAAGGCAGAGAGAGAGGAAAGAGAGAAGCAGCGCAAGGAGCGTGGATACAAGAAAGGCTACCGCCACGATAATAACAGGAATGGCGGCAGGAGAAATGGAAAGAAATACGAGGGAAATCACCAGAAAAAGAGTGATAACTACCGCCGTAAGAACAGCGCTTCGAGCGATGAGCAGTGGGATGAGTATAATGGCAAAAATAATAACCGCCGTTATAATCAGAACCGTCGCCGGAATAACGATAACCGTAACTATAAGAAAAATGACCGGAACGACAGTCACGATAAAAAGGTGACAAACGGCGGATACTCGAGCTTTCAGCGCGAGAACAGAGAAAATAAAAACAGCGGAGACACGACTGAATGAAGACCGATGTCACATTAAAACCGGGCGAGAGGATCGATGATCTCCAGAGAAACGGGCGGGTGATCATCCAGAACCCCGCCCGTTTCTGTTTTGGAATAGATGCTGTCCTGCTGTCAGGCTTCGCAAAGGTAAAAAAAGGCGAGAAAGTCATAGACCTAGGCAGTGGAAACGGTATTCTACCTATATTATTAGAAGCAAAAAATGACGGAGAGAGTTTCACTGGTCTGGAAATCCAGCCTGAGAATGTGGATATGGCGAGAAGAAGCGCGGAAATAAACGGAACTGAAAAAGTCAGTTTCGTAGAGGGCGATATCAGAGAGGCCTCCCAGCTCTTCGGTAAAAATTCCACAGATGTGGTAGTATCAAACCCGCCGTATATGAAGGCAGGAAGCGGGCTGACAAATCCGGGAGACGCGAAGACCATAGCAAGGCACGAAGTTCTGGTGACTTTAGACCAGCTCGTCGAACAGACAGCCGCGCTTTTAAAAGATGGCGGTCGCTGTTACTATGTGCACAGGCCGTTCAGACTGGTGGATATCTTTGCTTCGATGCGAAAAAACCGCGTGGAACCGAAACGCCTGAGACTCGTATATCCACAGCTAGAGAAAGAACCGGTTCTTGCTCTAGTTGAAGGAAGAAAATACGGCGGACCGGAACTGAAGGTCGAAAAACCGCTGATCCTCTACGAGTCAGATGGAGTCACCTACACTAAAGAAATGAGGGAAAACTATGGATTCTGAAGGAGCGCTGTATCTGGTAGCCACGCCTATTGGCAATCTCGAGGATATGACTTACCGTGCAGTGCGCGTACTGAAGGAAGCAGACCTGATAGCAGCAGAGGATACAAGGACCTCAGGAATTCTGTTAAAGCATTTTGAAGTACATACGCCGGTCACCAGCTACCACGAGTTTAATAAGATAGAAAAGGCAGATTACCTGATCCAGGAGATGCTTTCGGGCAAGAATGTCGCCTGTATCACAGACGCCGGAACTCCGGGCATCTCAGATCCGGGTGAAGAACTCGTAAAAAAATGCTATGAAACCGGGATTCCTGTATATCCGGTCCCTGGCCCGGCTGCATGCATAGCGGCAGTCACTTCATCAGGGCTTTCATGCCGGAGATTTTCGTTCGAAGCATTTTTGCCAAAGGACAAAAAAGAGCGGGAACGGGTGCTTTCCGAGATAAAAAATGACACACGGACTATCATCATCTACGAAGCTCCGCACCATCTGAAGAAGACGCTCGCGGAACTGTCGGAAGTCCTTGGGGCAGACAGAAGGCTTACACTCTGCCGGGAGCTTACGAAGAAGTTCGAAGACAAGCAGCAGATGACTTTTGCAGAGGCAAACGACTTCTACGATAAAAATGATCCGAGAGGTGAATATGTGCTTGTGATCGAGGGAAAATCAAAGGAAGAAGCGGCAGAAGAGAGGCAGCAGGCATTTTCTGAGATGACGCTTGAAGAGCACATGAAGCTATACACGGATAAAGGCATGTCAGAAAAAGACGCCATGAAGGCAGTCGCAAAAGACCTTGGCGTCTCGAAGCGTGACATTTATAAACAGCTTAAGACAGGAGTGGATTAAATGGACGAGGAAAAGATCAGTAAACTGCAGAAAATGGTCGATGAGTCAGAGAAAATAGTTTTCTTCGGAGGCGCTGGAGTGTCGACTGAGAGCGGAGTGCCGGATTTCAGAAGCACGAACGGACTTTACCACCAGCACTATAAGTATCCACCGGAGACGATACTGAGCCACACTTTCTATGAGCAGAACAGGGAAGAATTTTTCAGGTTCTACTATGATAAGATACTCGTGGACGGAGTAGAACCGAACAAAGCTCATCTGAAGCTGGCAGAACTGGAAAAAGCAGGGAAGCTGACAGCAGTAGTCACTCAGAATATCGATGGACTTCACCAGAAGGCCGGGAGTAAGAAAGTCTTCGAGCTTCATGGCAGCACCTGGAGAAACTACTGTGAGAGATGCGGACAGTTCTATGATCTCGACTTTATGATGGAGCAGAAGAAAAATGGCTGTCTCGACCCGAGATGTACGAAGTGCGGCGGTCCGGTAAAGCCTGATGTCGTGCTCTATGAAGAAGGGCTGGACAATCAGACAATAGAAGGAGCAGTCCGTGCTATTTCTGAAGCTGACATGCTTATGATCGGCGGGACTTCGCTAGTCGTATATCCGGCAGCAGGCCTTATAGACTATTTCCAGGGCAAATATTTAGTCGTGATAAATATGCAGGCTACAGCCCGTGACAAGCAGGCAGACCTGGTCATCGAAGAAAAAATCGGCGAGGTGCTTGACAAGATCAAAGTAAACATGGTAAACTAATAAACCGTGGTATATGAAATCCTTGCTCTTCTGAAGGAGTTCCGGTCATTTTTTAAAGGAACCGGGTTCTGACGAAGGAGGGCCGATTGACCAAAAGGAGGAAACTAAATGAACAAGTACGAATTAGCACTCGTCGTTAATGCGAAGATCGATGACGACGCCAGAGCTGCAGTAGTCGAGAAAGCAAAGGACTACATCACCCGTGCAGGCGGCACACTCGGAGAAGTAGATGAGTGGGGCAAGCAGAAGCTCGCTTATGAGATCCAGAAGATGAACGAAGGATATTACTACTTCATCCCGTTCGATGCTGAGCCTACAGTTCCGGCTGTCATTGAGGCAGATGTCCGTATCATGGACAACGTCCTCAGATTCCTTATCGTTCGTAAAGACGAAGAGTAATCCGGGATTATAAGAAAGGGGCACTATTATGAATAAGATCATACTGATGGGAAGGCTTACGCGGGATCCTGAAGTCAGGTACGGCGGCGCACAGAATATGGCAATCGCCAGATTCAGCATCGCAGTAGACAGAAGGTTCAAGAGAGAAGGTCAGCCGGACGCTGATTTTTTCAACTGCACAGCATTCAGACAGACAGCTGAGTTTATAGAAAAGTATCTCCACAAGGGAACGAAAGTGGTTCTCGAAGGTGAGATGCAGAACGATAACTACACGAACAAGCAGGGACAGATGGTCTATGGCTTCCGTGTCATCGTTAATTCAATAGAATTCGCTGAGAGCAAGGCAGCAAGCCAGTCGAGTGCATCTGCACCAGTTCCGCAGCCGCCACAGGGCGCCGCTCCGGCAGGGGGACAGACAGCGCAGCCTGAACCAGTTCCAGACGATTTTATGAATGTACCGGACAGCGTAGAAGAATCGCTGCCGTTTAACTAAACTAATTGGAGGTAATGAACATGGCTTTTAGAGGTAGACCGGTTCGCAGAAGAAGAAAAGTCTGCATTTTCTGCGGAAAAGATAATGTGATCGATTATAAGAACACAGCACAGCTGAAGAAATTCGTCTCAGAGAGAGGAAAGATCCTTCCGCGCCGTATCACCGGAAACTGCGCAAAGCATCAGAGAGCTCTTACAGTAGCTATCAAGCGTGCACGTCACCTTGCACTGATGCCATACGTAACTGACTAATAGAGGTCAATGGTTCGGATTTTATTATCACAGAGTAAGCCTGCCGCCGACAGTTATAGATGCTGTCCGGTGACAGGTTTTTTTAATAGCAGGCGGTTTTTATGAGAAAACAGAAAAAGAATGTCGAGTTCAGATACTATGATATACCGAAGGGCGAGTATGTCCTGCCGAAAATAGGCGATGCGTGGATTCTTGAGTATGGAAAGGGAATGACGGAGCAGGATCTGCATTTCCATAACTATATGGAAATCGGCTACTGTGATTATGGTGATGGCGAACTGATCATTGAGGACAGAAAGTATAAGTACGAGCGGGATAATTTCACTATCATCCCCAAAAATGTCATTCACACTACTATGTCTATCCCCGGACACAAGGATAAATGGGAGTACCTGTTTATAGATGTCGACAGTTTTATCCGGAACGAAATGACGGACATGGAGTTCAACATCGAGGATGTCATAAGGCAGGTGAACAGCCGTGGCACCATGAAGACCAGGCACAATCATCCGTATCTCGCGAAGATCATCCTGTCTATCATCCGGGAATGCCGGATAAATTCAAAGTATGAGAAAACAGCTTTAAAAGGGCTTCTATATCTGCTGGTCATAGAGATACTGAGGCTTAACGAGGAGAGAGAATCAAAGGTCAGGGCAGTAAATAAAGTCAACAGTTACCTGACAGATTCGATAGAATTCATCGGGAAACACTATAATGAGGACATTCATGTCGGAGACCTGGCAGAGATCTCGGGACTTTCCGAAAGCCATTACCGGCGGCTTTTCGAAGAGAGCATGAACATGAAGCCTCTGGAATACGTGAATATGGTCCGGATCGACAGGGCCTGCGACCTGATAAAGCGCGGAGATATGTCGATGGAAGAAATTGCATATAAAGTAGGATTCCAGACACTGTCTACTTTTCACAGGAACTTTGCAAAACTGACCGGGATTTCACCGCTACAGTGGAAGAAGAGCGGCAAAGGACAGTCCGGCAGCTTCGCAAATATGCACATAACTGCGAAAAAAGGCTGGGAAGGCGGAGAAGAAGGCCTATAAAATTGTGAGTAATGCACAAAACCATTAAAAAGGCTTTGTGCATTTTTGCTATAAAAATGAATGAAAATGCTCTGAATGATAGAAAATGCACATTTCATGATTTTTTTTAAAAACACATTCTGTTCACAAAACTATATAATGATATTCGTAAACAGGAAACAGCTGACAGGTGAGCGAAAGAAACTGCCGGCATCATTAAATAACCAGATTGGAGGGGTTATTTTATGAAGAGAAAGATTTTATCAGTAGTACTTGCTGCAACGATGTCAGTAGCATTGTTTGCAGGATGCGGCGGATCATCAAAGAGCGGATCAGCTTCATCGGATTCATCATCGAAGAGCGATGATAAGAAAGCCACAGCAGTAGACACCTCAAAGGAAGGTGAGCATGAGCTTTCAGTTTACGCCTGGGATAAGAACTTCAACATCCCGGCACTTGAGGCAGCTGAGAAAGCATACCAGAAGAAAGACCCGGATTTCAAGCTGAATATCGTGGAGCAGTCACAGTCATCTGATGTAGAGAACGCTATCACACTTGCAGGTTCATCAAATGACTACAGCACACTTCCTGATATCGTTCTTTTCCAGGATCATTACATTAACAGATATGTACATGATTATCCGGATGCATGGGTAGACATCAACGACGCAGACATCAACTGGGATGACTTCGGACAGGAGAAGCTTTCATACTCAACCATCGATAACAAGCATTATGGTGTACCTGTTGATAACGGAACTGTTATCTTCGCTTACCGTACAGACCTTCTGAAGGAAGCTGGATACACTATCGACGATGTAACAGGAATCACCTGGGATCAGTTCGATGAGATCGGAAAGAAAGTCTATGAGAAGACAGGAAAGTATCTTCTTTCAATGGACGGCGACGGAAACGATCTTCCTTACATGATGCTTCAGGCTGAAGGCGTTTCACAGTTCAAGGACGGAAAGCCGAACTTCGTAGACAACGATACTATGGTGAAGATCATAAATGTCATCGTTAAACTCGCTCAGGATAATGTCCTCTACCTCGCAAATGACTGGTCAGATTACACAGATCAGACTATCGTAGGCGACATGGTAGCAGGTGTTATGAATGGTAACTGGATCATTCCTACTATCGAGCAGGTTAAGGAGAACTCAGGAAAGTGGGAGATCACGTCACTTCCTACTCTCTCAGGTAAAGAAGGATACGCTTCAAACGGTGGTTCTTCACTTTACATCACATCTAACTGCAAGAAGGTAGACCTTGCTAAGGACTTCCTCGCTTATACATTCGGCGGCGGAGACGGAGCTAAGGAGACTTACGATGACGCCCTTACAAACGGTGGTGTTATCACCACAAACGTTACCTGCGGTAAGTCAGATGTATACCAGAAGGGTGTTGCTTACTTCAACGATCAGCCTATCTACCAGAAGATAGTTGAGATGGGAGCTAACGTTCCTACAGTAGAGCAGAGTGATTATCACTACACAGCTCGTGAGCAGGTAGCAGCAGCTATCCACAATATCCTCGACGGAACAGACGTGAAGTCAGCACTTAAGGATGCACAGGATCAGGTAGAGTTCTCGATGGGAAATGATTCGAACTCATAAGAGCTTCAACTGATAAGTATGTAGAGAAAAAAGAATAGTGGGGGTATCTTCCCAATTCTTAGACAGGCGGGAATCGGGTGACCGGTTTCCGCTATTTTTATTACTAAAGGAGTGATCGCTTTGGAAAAGACTAAATACAAGAGTGTACAGACAAAGCAGAAAGCAGCAGGCTGGATCTTCCTTCTGCCAGCAACAATCCTCATTTTTATAATGAGCTTCTGGCCGATGATCAGAGCCTTTATCATGTCATTACAGACAGGATCCTCTGCAAATATGAGATGGGCCAAGCCTATCTTCTGGAACTACACGAGAATGCTTCAGGATAAAAAATTCCTGCTGACTATGGGAAATACCTTCCTTTATCTGATAATCCAGGTACCTATCATGCTGGTACTGGCTATCCTTCTCGCACAGCTGTTAAATAACAAGGACCTGAAGTGCAGAGGACTTTTCAGGACAATGGTATTCCTTCCATGTGCTACATCACTGGTTTCATACGCATTGATCTTTAAGTCACTGTTCGCTACTCAGGGTCTTATGAATACGATCCTGAAGAGCCTGGGACTTATCCATTCGAATATCAACTTCCTGGGAACTACAGGAACCGCAAGAGCCATCATCATCATAGCTCTTATCTGGAGATGGACCGGCTACAACATGGTCTTCTATCTCGCAGGCCTTCAGAATATCGAGTATTCAGTTTATGAGGCTGCAAAGATCGACGGAGCTAACGGCTGGAAGACTTTCTGGCACATTACAGTACCTCTTCTGAAGCCTACCATCATCATGACATTCATCATGTCTATCAACGGAACACTTCAGCTGTTCGATGAGTCAGTAAACCTGACAAAGGGCGGCCCGTCATTCACGACAATGACTATGTCTCACTACATCTACAACAACGCATTCGGTACAGGTGTCGCAAACTTCGGTTACTCATCAGCTATGTCGTTCGTAGTATTCATACTTGTAGCTATCCTGTCGTTCATTAACATGAAAGTGGGTGATACACGTGACTAATACAGCAACAGTACCTAGAAAAAAGAATAAGTCCGCTATACAGAGAAGACTTATACCTACGTATATTTTTCTTATAATCTGGTCATTCATTTCGGTATTCCCGTTCTACTGGATGATCACAGCAGCTACAAATAACACCGTAGATGTCGCACGAGGCAAGATCTGGTTCGGAACAGAAGCAGCGAAGAACTTTGTAAAGCTGTTGAACTTCAGCAAAGAGATCACTCTCGGCGGTACGATGTGGAATTCATTCCGCTACGCAGCCATCCAGACTATACTCTGCCTGTTTGTCTGCTCACTCGCCGGTTTCGGATTCGAGCTTTACCACGATAAATGGAAAGACAGACTTTTCAGCATCCTGCTTCTCGCCATGATGGTTCCACAGGTGGCTACGATGATCCCTCTGTTCAAGATGATCTCGCAGATGCGCATGCTGAATACTTCAGTAGCATTTATCCTTCCGGCTATCGCTACACCGTTCATGATCATGATGTTCAGACAGAACTCACGTAACTTCCCTGTAGATATCATGGAAGCAGCCAGAATGGACGGACTTACAGAGATCGGTATTTTCTTCAGAATGTACATGCCGATAATGAAATCTACATACGCTGCAGCTGCAGTTATCTGCTTCATGAACGCGTGGAACGCATACCTGTGGCCAAAGGTAGTCATGAACCAGCCTAAGGCACAGACAATGCCTATGCTGATCGCAAATATGGCAAGCGGCTATACCACTGATTACGGTATGCTGATGATGGGCGTACTGTTCTGCTCCATCCCTACGATGATCATCTTCTTTGTACTCCAGAGACAGTTCGCAGAAGGTATTACAGGAGCAGTAAAGTAAGGAGGGAAAATGCCTGAGTTTAATTTTGAAATCGTAAAAGATCCCAGAATTTTTCAGGAGAACAGGCTGAATGCTCACTCTGATCATGAGTGGTATGTCGATGAGACGAATGAAGAGTCCGGGAGAAGTGACTGTAAGTATTCCCTGAACGGGAGCTACAGATTTCACTACGCCGAGAATTTCGGCACAGTAATAAAGGGCTTTGAAAAAAATGATTTCGATGTGGCCGGATGGGATATGATCACTGTCCCAGGCCACATCCAGATGCAGAGCTATGGAGCTCCGCAGTATGTAAATACTGAGTACCCGTGGGACGGGCTCGAGGAAGTTCTGCCGGGAGAGATCCCGACAGAGCATAACCCGGTCGGACAGTATGTGAAGTTCTTCACGCTGCCTTCTTCTATGAAAAAAGGACCGGTCTACATCTCATTCCAGGGAGTCGAGAGTGGATTTGCACTATGGCTCAACGGTTCATATGTAGGCTACAGTGAAGACAGCTTCACTCCGGCCGAGTTTGACCTGACTCCGTACATAAATAGAGACGGTGAGAACAGGCTGGCGATCGACGTATTCCGCTATACTTCCGGAAGCTGGTGCGAGGATCAGGACTTCTTCCGATTCTCGGGGATTTTCCGTGAAGTCTACCTGTACACAGTGCCTGAGGTTCACATCTGGGATCTGAAGGTTACAGCCGGACTGGATGACAGTTATACGGACGGTATCCTACAGATCAAAATGGATGCTCACGGAGCAAAGGGGTCCGCAAAGATCAGTCTGTACGATAGTGACAGCGAAGAAAAGCTGCTCGAGAAGAAAGTTGAACTGTGTGACAACGAAAAAGAGTACAGGATCAAGGAACCTTCGCAGTGGAGTGCCGAGTATCCGAATCTGTATGATCTCGAGATAGAGGTCCTGGATGAGAATGGAAATACCAGAGAGTATATCAATGAAAAAGTAGGATTCCGCCGTTTTGAGATGAAGGACGGGGTTATGTGCATCAATGGAAAACGCATAGTTTTCAATGGTGTAAACCGTCACGAGTTCTCAGCACAGAAGGGCAGAGCCATCGGCAGAGATGAGATACTTATCGATCTGATGACGATGAAGCAGAACAACATCAATGCCATAAGAACCTGCCATTATCCGAACCAGACTTACCTGTACAGGCTGGCCGATGAACTGGGACTTTATGTGATAGACGAGACAAATCTCGAGACTCACGGTACCTGGGATCATATCTGGAGAGATAAGCTCGACAAGTCATTTGCAGTGCCGGGCGACAGGCCTGAGTACCATGATATGGTGCTTGACAGGGCGAACAGCATGTACCAGAGAGACAAGAACCATGCGTGTGTTCTGATCTGGTCACTGGGAAACGAGTCTTACGGCGGTAAGAATCTTCTTGCTATGCATGATTTCTTCAAAAAAGCAGATCCTACCCGCCTTGTGCACTACGAAGGGGTAGTAAATGACGACCGCTATCCGGAAACTACGGATATAAAGAGCGTCATGTACTGGCCTGTAAAAGCCATAGAAGAGTACCTGGCTGAACACCAGGATAAGCCGTTCATCTGCTGCGAGTATTCTCACGCGATGGGAAATTCCTGCGGAGGAATAGAAGAGTACACGAAGCTGACAAAGCGGAACAGACTGTTCCAGGGCGGATTCATCTGGGACTATATCGATCAGGCTATCGAGACAAAAGACCGATACGGAAACACCTATTATGGATATGGCGGTGATTTTGACGACAGGCCGAATGACGGCAGCTTCTCAGGCGATGGTCTCTGTTATGCAGGGGACAGGCGTCCGACTCCGAAGATGCAGGAAGTAAAAGCTGTTTACTCTCCTCTGGAGATCAGCTTTACTGATAAAGAATTCGTAGTAAAGAACGATAATCTGTTTAAAAATACAGATGACTATGTATGCACAGTGACAGCAAGCCGTGAGGGAAGCGTCATAGATCAGAGCGCCGGGACTTTAGAAGTAGAGCCTGGAAAGACTATGAATGTTCCTCTCCAGGATCGCTTCCCTGATGACGAAGAGACAGTGATCACTGTATCTTTTTCACTGAAGTACGATGAGCCATGGGCTCCGAAAGGTCATGAGATAGCCTTCGGACAGAAGGTCATCGGAAAGCGGAAAGAAACTGATCACAGCCAGGGTAAGCTGAAAGTGATCCATGGCTGGGTAAATACCGGAGTTCAGGGAGATGATTTCAGTATCCTGTTCTCGAACCTGTTCGGAGGACTTGTCTCCTATAAGAAAGCAGGAGTCGAGCTGATAAAGAAGTCGCCAAGACCGAACTTCTGGCGTCCTATGACTGAGAACGATACGGCAAACCATCTGCCGTTCAGAGCAGGTCAGTGGAAAAATGCTTCAACTTTCCTGAATGTAAACGATGGAAAGCAGGTGGCTGACTATAAGGTAGAAGAGGATGATGGTACAGTAACTATCACCTATACCTATTATCTGCCGACCACTCCGGAGAAGGAAGTACGACTATCTTACCACGTAGAGCATGACGGAGCGGTAAAGGCCACCCTTTCTATGGACAGATCGGATGACATAGGCGAGTTGCCTTCATTCGGAGTACTGTTTACGATGAGTGCAGACTTTGATAATCTCAGATGGTACGGAAATGGTCCGGAAGATACCTATGCAGATCGTCAGAATGGCGGCAAGCTGGATGTCTGGGATAACAAAGTCATCGAGAATATGGCTGACTACCTGAGACCTCAGGAGAGCGGAAACCATACAAAAGTACGCTGGGCTGAAGTCACAGACGATAAGGGCAGAGGTCTCCGCTTTGAGGGAAATGATCTGAGTTTTTCAGCACTTCCGTGGAATCCTGACCAGATAGACTGTGCAGACCATCCGATCGAGCTTCCGCCGATCCAGTCTACTTTTGTAAGGGTAGATTTCGTTCAGGAAGGTATCGGAGGAGACGACACCTGGGGTGCCCGTCCACTGCCTAAATACATCATAGATAACAGCAGATCACTGGAATTCTCCTTCTGGTTTAAGGGAATCTGAAAATACTTCCTATATATCCACCGACTTTTATCAAAGCCGGTGGATTTTTTATGCGTATAATGGTAGAATATCTAGTAATTATTTTTAGAAAAAGGAAGTGGCTTATGTATTTACAGGATGTACACGTAGAGAACTACGCAAATAGGGGGAAGAGCGCCGGAATGCTCGTACTTAGGGCTCTGGTCATAGTGTTGGCAGTCGGCTGTCTGGTACTTGGACTTCTGATACCGCCGTTTATCTTCGGAACAATCGGTTTCGGACTTCTGGCATGGTTCTTGGGAACGAGACTGGAACTGGATTTTGACTACTCTTATACTAACGGTACTATCGACATAGCAAAGGTCTTCACGAAGAGCTCAAGAAAAAAATACCTCTCATTTGAGATGAAAGATGTCGTAGTCGTAGCACCGGTAGGAACTGATCCGGTAAGAGGTTACGAGGGAAGAGGCCTGAAGGTGTTGGACTGCAGCAGCAGAAATCCGCAGATAAAGACTTACGAAGTCGTATATCACGATCCGAAGTCATCAAATAACGGTGTGACAGTAGTCCTGATGGATCTGGAGGATGATTTCCTCGAGGCCATGAGAACAGTTTCACCAAGCGCAGTACACAAAGACTGATAATGAAAAAAGAAGAAGATATAGAGAGCCTGGTCGACGAGTTAAATCAGGAGACGGGACTTGATTTTTCACTTAAAGACAGTGGAGACGATCCGAAGAAGACTGCAAAGATCCTGACGAAGCTGATACACAGGTACAAGGGAACCCAGAATGCTGGATTTTTCTTAAAGCAGTATCTGCTCGGCGAAGTGCCGGAAGAGGAAGTCGAAGAGAAGTCGGTGCTCTATCATTTCGATACCGATTCTTACTGGACAGTGCTCCTTCTGAGCTTTAAGCAGAACTACGAACCATATATGCTCAGGATGATCTCGTCTCTTTACAGGCCGGGAGCCGACCATTCAGTCGAAATGGATCCAAAGCACCTGGTACTTGTAAGGCAGCTGAAGAAAGAGACCTCCGAAGACGAGATCAGGGAGATGGCGTCCGTTATCGTGGATACACTTGGTACAGAGGCTATGATATCGGTAAAAGTAGCTTATGATACCTGCTATCCTGATTTTAAAAATCTGCCGCAGTCATACAGGAATGTATGCAGCGCTGAGGCCATAGGAAGCCTTTTCATGGAAAGTGAGCAGGTCTATGGCTATCACAGACTGGGCCTTGGGAAACTGATATATTCACTTCCAAAGGAGACCTGCGAGGATTTTTTAAAGGATCATCTGGGAGGCTTCGATCTCATGGACTTAGATCCTGAGACGAAGAACACGATAAAGGTATTTTTTGACAGCGGACTGTCACTGGCGGAGACGGCCAGAAGCCTGTATGTACACAGAAATACATTGGTCTACAGGATAGAAAAGCTCGAGAAGCAGTGTGGACTTGACATAAGAAAATTCGATGATGCTATCGTGATGAAGATAGCGCTTATGATCAACGATTATATCAGATAAAAATGAACCCCGGAAGCGTATCACTTCCGGGGCTCTACTTTTATAAGAAGGATTTATCAGTCTGTGATAGTAAGCTCTGTCTCCTTGTCAAAGTAATGAGTCTTTGACATATCGAGATGGAAGCTCATCTTATCGCCTGTCTTAGCCTTTGTACGAGGATCAACTCGAGCAGTAACCTGAGTGCCTGCATAATCGAAATACAGGAATACTTCGGCGCCGAGAAGCTCGTAAACACGGATCGTAGCGTCGATAGAGTTACCAAGCTCAACTTCTGAAGCTCCTGACTCTGGATCATAGATGTCCTCTGGACGGATACCAAGGATAACAGTCTTTCCTTCGTAACCTTTCTCAATGAGAACCTTAGCTTTATCAGCAGGAACCTTCAGTTTAGCCTCGCCTACAGTAGCGATTACGTCGCTTCCTTCCTTTGTGATCTTTGCATCGAGGAAGTTCATCTGAGGAGATCCAATGAATCCTGCAACGAAGAGGTTCTTCGGATGAGCATACAGAGACTGTGGGGAATCAATCTGCTGAACGACACCGTCTCTCATAACAACGATTCTGGTACCAAGTGTCATAGCCTCGGTCTGATCATGTGTAACGTAGATGATCGTAGCACCAAGTCTGTCATGGAGCTTACTGATCTCAATACGCATCTGAACACGGAGCTTTGCATCGAGGTTTGACAGAGGCTCGTCCATGAGGAATACCTTAGGGTTACGAACGATAGCACGGCCCATGGCAACACGCTGTCTCTGACCACCTGAAAGAGCCTTCGGCTTACGGTCAAGGAGCTTATCCAGATCAAGGATCTTTGCAGCTTCCATAACTCGCTTCTGGATCTCAGCCTTGTCGACTTTTCTGATCTTCAGTCCGAAAGCCATGTTATCGAAAACTGTCATGTGTGGGTACAGAGCGTAGTTCTGGAATACCATTGCGATATCACGGTCCTTAGGCTCTACTGAGTTCATGACCTTTCCGTCGATAAGAAGCTCACCTGAAGTGATGTCCTCAAGACCAGCGATCATACGGAGGGTAGTTGACTTACCGCATCCAGAAGGTCCTACGAAAATGATGAACTCTTTATCTGCTACGTCGAGGTTGAAATCCTTAACAGCTTCGAAACCGTTAGGATAAACCTTGCAGATATTATGAAGTGAAATACTTGCCATTTTTAATTTCCTCTTTTCTTAATCAAGAATTAGAATTTCTTACTACGCTTATCATTCTACTGAAAAAAATACCCGAAAACAACGGCAGAATGACCAAAGATTTCGGAGATTTTTCGTCACAATGACCATGGTAGAAAATATCATTAGAAAATGCTATAATGACAAAGATTAGGCATACCTCATAGGCAATGCACAGGAGGGACGAATGGATCCAATGAAAAAAGGCTATATCAGGACGTACCTGACGATACCTCTTGATATGATACCGCTTATGATAGTGGTGACGATCGGGCTTTACGTATATAGCGGAAAAGCGGCCGGACTGACTATGCTGCTGGTGACGATTTTTTACGCAGTCATCATTATAGCCTCATATCTTGTCGAAAAGAAAAAAATAACCGACGAGATCATAAAGTTTGCGGCAGAGTATGGAACGGTACAGAAAGAACTTCTGAAGAACTTCCAGCTTCCATATGCAGTGCTTGACGAGAACGGCAGGTTCTTATGGATGAACGATACTTTTTCGGAGAAGACAGGGGAGAAACCGGATTATAAGAAGTCCATAGCGAACCTTTTCCCGGAGCTGAGTCGTGAAGCCCTCGAAAAAATAGACGAAGAACCTGTAAAGATCCGTGTCGAACACGAGGACAGGATCTACCAGGCAGTTCTCCAGAAGATGGATTTCAAGGCCGAGAGTAATAACGGCGATTTTGGAAAAATGCTCGGCGGTACGCTGATCTCTGTGATGCTTTTTGATGAGACAGCCCATGAGAAGCTGAAGAAATCGTTTAATGACCAGAAGTTGGTGACAGGGCTTATCTACATCGATAATTACGATGAGACGATCGATTCGCTCGACGATGATGTAAAGAAGTCTCTGATCCGTGCGATAATAGACAGGAAGATAGGAAAGTACTTCCGCCAGGCAGATGCGATAATCAGAAAGACAGATTCAGACAAGTATTTTATCATCTTCCAGCAGAAATACTTAAAGAAGCTTGAAGAGAATAAATTCTCCATTCTGGACGATGTTAAGAACACAAAAGTCGGAAATGACCGTGAAGTCACACTTTCTATAGGAATAGGAAAAGGTGCAAAGACTTATTCGCAGAGTGCGGAGTACTCACGTGCAGCCATTGACGTAGCGCTTGGACGTGGAGGCTCGCAGGTAGTAGTAAAGAGCAAGAACCATGTATCCTACTACGGAGTCAGGGGAAAAGAAGTCGAAAAGACCACCCGTGTAAAGGCCAGAGTGAAGGCTCAGGCGCTCCGTGAGATGATGGAGACAAAGGATTCAGTCATTGTAATGGGACATCAGATCTCAGATGTCGATGCTCTCGGAGCAGCAGTCGGAGTCTACTGCGCAGCCAGAGAACTCGGAAAGAAGTGCCAGATAGTCTTAAACACTATCACTACTTCGCTTAGACCGCTGGTGGATAAGTTCACCCCTGAGGACGGATACCCGGAGGATATGTTCATAAACAGTGAGAGAGCTCTCGAACTGGTAAACGACAATACACTGGTTATGGTAGTCGACACTAATCGTCCGTCCTATACTGAATGTCCGGAGCTTCTTGAGAAAAGCCAGAGCATAGTCGTATTTGACCACCACAGACAGGGAAGCGAGAGGATAGAAAATCCTATTCTTTCATATATAGAGCCTTACGCATCGAGTGCCTGTGAGATGATCGCAGAGACACTGCAGTATTTTTCAGACAGGATGCAGCTGGCACCGCAGGAAGCCGACTGTATATATGCCGGAATCCTTATAGACACGAATAACTTCATGACGAAGACAGGAGTACGTACTTTTGAAGCAGCAGCCTATCTGAAGAGAAGCGGAGCTGAAGTCACGAGAGTCAGAAAGCTCCTGCGTGAGGATATGGCCACCTATAAGGCGAGAGCAGAAGTCGTAAGACACGCGGAGGTCTACAGAGGCTCGTTTGCGATCTCAGTCTGCCAGACAGATGAGGTAGAGAGCCCTACGATAGTCGGAGCGCAGGCTTCAAACGAGCTGCTGAATATCGTAGGTATCAAAGCCAGCTTCGTAATGACCGAATACAAAGGAAAAATTTACGTAAGTGCCCGTTCTATCGATGAGATAGACGTACAGCTGATAATGGAGCGCCTTGGAGGCGGCGGACATCTGAATGTCGCAGGCGCCCAGATAGAGAACGCTACAGTAGATGAGGTCAAGCAGAGGATAAAGGACATTCTTGACGCTATGATCGAGGAAGGAGAAATCAGGGAATGAAGGTAATACTTTTAGCAGATGTGAAGTCACACGGAAAAAAGGGAGATGTGATCGAAGTATCGGAAGGCTACGGCAGAAATGCACTGATAAAAAAAGGTCTTGCGCTTGAAGCTACCCCGGTAAATATCAATAACCTGAAGCTGCAGAATAAGCACGCGGAGAAAGTCGCCGAGGAAAATCTAGAAGCCGCAAAGGAAATGGCTGAGAAGGTGAAGGACTGGAAAGTCGAGACTACACTGAAGTCCGGTGAGGGCGGACGGACCTTCGGATCTGTCTCCGCAAAGGAGATCGCTGAAGCTATAGAGAAGCAGTATCATGAAAAAATAGACAAGAAAAAAATCCATCTGCCGGAGCCTATCAGGTCTCTCGGAGTTCATGAAGTGACTCTGAAGCTTCATCCACAGGTAACAGCTACACTCAGAGTCCACGTCGGAGAGAAAAATTAAATGGCAAATCCAGAAGATATATACGCTCCTCCAGACACGGACGATGATTTTTTTCCGCCGGAGATAGATACATATCAGCAGCAGGCAGGAACCGGGACAAAGGATGACCTGGCTCCGCAGATGCCGCAGAGTCTTGAGGCTGAACAGTGTGTAGTAGGCGCCATGCTGATGGATCCGAATACAGTACCGGTTGCGACCGAGATCATAAATGAATCGGATTTTTACTATCAGCTGTACGGGACTATTTTTATCACGATAGTCGAGCTCTATAACCAGAATAAATCCGTGGATCCTGTCACGGTCATAAACCTGCTGCGTGAAAAGGGCGTGGCCCAGGAATACACAGAAGCCGGGTTTATCAGCGGACTTATGAATGCGGTACCGCTTGCGACAAATATCCGCAGCTATTGTGATATAGTAAAGAAAAAATCGCTGCTGAGACAGATAATATCCGTAAACCAGGACATAGAAAAAGACTGCTACAGCGGTGAAAAGTCAGTAGAGGACATCCTTGATTCAACTGAGGCGAAGTTCCTGTCGCTGCTCCAGAAAAGGGGTGTTGGAGACAGTACGCCGATCGAAGACGTAGTAGACGAGGCGATGGACAGGATTGAAGAGGCTTCAAAGCTCGAAGGAAATGTCACCGGTATACCGACCGGTTTCTTAGACCTCGACTATCAGACTGCGGGTCTCCAGAACTCGGATATGATCCTTATCGCAGCCCGTCCTTCCATGGGTAAAACGGCCTTTGCGCTGAATATAGCTCACTATGTCGCCATGCACGAAAAAAAATGGGTGGCTATTTTCTCACTCGAGATGTCAAAGGTCCAGCTGATGAACAGGCTTTTATCTCTTGAGTCGAGGGTAGACGCTCAGAAGCTGAGAACTGGAAATCTCTCGGACACTGAGTGGGGAGATCTGCTCGAAGCCGCAGATAAGCTGGCGGAGGCACCACTTATCATAGATGATACTCCGGCCATCAGTGTGTCGGAACTCCGGAGCAAGTGCAGAAAGTTCAAGCAGGAGCATGACCTAAGCCTTGTGATGATCGACTACCTGCAGTTGATGACGAACAGCAAAAAGTCTGATTCGAGACAGCAGGAGATCTCAGATATTTCAAGAGCACTGAAGTCTCTGGCGAGAGAGCTGAATGTGCCTGTCGTGGCACTTTCACAGCTGAACCGTGGAGTGGAGCAGAGAGACGACAAACGGCCTATGCTTTCGGACCTGCGTGATTCCGGAGCTATCGAGCAGGATGCCGACGTCGTAATGTTCATTTACAGAGATGATTATTATAACAAGGATACCGACAGAAAGGGAATTTCGGAGATTATCATCGCCAAGCAGCGTAATGGTCCTGTAGGTACGATAGAGCTGGTATGGCTGCCTGAGCTTACCAGATTTGCGAACAAAGAGCACAGGAAAAAGAAAAATCAGTGACGGGTGCCAGGCGCCTGGCACAAAAAAACGGGAATGTCCATTTTTAATGGACATTCCCGTTTTGCATTCATATAGCGTTTCTGTTATCAGCCCTGGCTGATAGCTCCTGTAGGGCAGACACCTGCGCAGGTTCCGCACTCAACACATGCATCAGCATCGATCTGATACTGTGTATCTCCCTGTGAGATAGCTCCTACCGGGCACTCTGGCTCGCATGTACCACATGAAACACATGAATCTGAAATAACGTATGCCATAATTCTTTCCTCCGTTTACTACATACCTTACATACTTACTTTTCGCTGTATACGAACAGCTTTTCTAAAGCTATACTACAACAGCGACTTCAAAAGTACAAGTACTAAATTCAATACTTTATAGCGTTACTAAAAAGTTAGGCTATCCTTACACCAAAAATACATTGTACGCAATCTGACACTTGCGAAAGGCGTAAAAAGGGTATATACTCAACTCTAACGGAAAGAAAAAGGCTGTATGTTTGTTGTATTTCAAACGTACATTTTTCCGAAAAATGATATGATATAACTGTAGAAAGTTATGAACTGTAAGAAAGGAGTACATATATGGACGCACCACAGGTAGAAAAGGATACTATGATCGGAGAACTCCTCCAGATTGACACGAACATCGCCCCGATCCTCTTCGGAATCGGAATGCACTGCCTCGGATGCCCGGCATCACAGATGGAGACCATCGAGGAAGCAGCTATGGTTCACGGTATCAATCCGCAGGACCTTGTAGACGAGATCAACAAATTCCTTGCAAAGGAAAACGCAGCAGCACAGCCGACAGAGGCTTAAGTTGACAGATGAAAAGGACAGGCTCCAGTCAGGGACCTGTCTTTTTTTTATGTGCGGGGAGTCAGGAGCAGCTTTAAGACGATAAGAGTCATGACAGAAGCCAGTTTCTCGCAGTGTTCCTCGATGTATAGGTCAGTTCCGATGGAGATTTCCTTCGGATAACCGAACTCACAGAAGACATCGGATATTTTTATTATCGTGTCGTCAGAGAGGTTATAGTAATGGACAGGGACCAGGTAGATGCCTGATCTCGAACGATAGATCCCTACACTTATGTCGAGATGTGAGTCGAGCATTGAGATAGCCCTGGTCACATCGTCGAGTGAATCAAATTCATAGATGGCTTCGGACCATGAGTCACCTTCGTCGGTTGAGTCATGGCGCAGCAGATACTTGTCAGCCTGGCCGTTTGAAGCCACAGCTTCGAAGATGGATTTCAGGATATCTCCGATGGTCGAAGGGATTTCATCGCCGGAAACGCTGTTATTATCAGAGGTGTCAGCACTTTCAACCTCTGTACCGTCCGAAAAATTCGAGTATCTCGGATCCAGGTCATCTGTATACGCGTCGGTCGAAAATACCAGATCCAGACTGCCATCACTCAGTGGAATGGCGTCTACTACTACAGCAGGGGACTCTTTAGTGCCGAAGCTGTATTTTTTTGCGAGAAAAATAGCCAGATCATGCACCAGAGAGCGCATGACTGGGGAAGTATAGGACAGTTCTTCAAGAGAAATGTCCCTGTTTGCCATATCTTCAGAAGCGAGAACACACTCCATTGTCTGATCATCTATTTTTGTAATACGCATATAAAAATCTCCTCTTTGCTGAGCTAGTCCCTACATAATAGACCAGAAACCGCAGTTTGTAAACCTTTGCGGGGAATTGTCGCTATTGTGCAGAAAACTCAACCTACTGTTTATAATTGTTTATTTTTAGTTTATAAAGATAAACAAAAAATAAATTTTCGAAAATAAAAATTAAATCATACCGTTTTCTATTGGCAAACGGTAAAAAAGGGAGTATAAAGGAATTAATAAGAAAGCCAACGGAAAGGAGAGAGCCATAAAAGAAAAGGCAGAATACAGACCGGTATCAATGCTCCATCATTCGGAGAGCATGGATGTCATCTTAGCCGAGCATACCGGCCTAAAAGAACTAAGGGTATTAAAGAGAATAGAAAAGGGGACGAAAGCTCAGTACGGGAACGCAGCGTTCCAGCTTCACAGGGAAGCAGAGATACTTACAGGTCTCAGAGCACCAGGCATTCCACTCATTTATGATTTTTGGGAAGATGAAAAAGAAATCTGTCTCATAGAGGAATATGTCCAGGGACTGTCACTTAAGGAGTACCTGCTGAGGAACGACAGAGTGGATTTCAGGTTCGTCATGGATATACTTATCCGGATTCTAGATATCATGGTATATCTTCACGGAATGAATCCGCCTGTCAGACACCAGGACTTAAAGACTGAGCATGTGATCCTTCAGAAGGAAAGAGTGATCCTGATAGATTATGGAATAGCTGCTTTTCTGCGCGGAGAGCCAGAGAGACTCGGAACTGACGATATCCAGGCACTGGGTTCGATGGCGGAAGAGCTGGCTGAACACTGTTCTACTTATATTCCATCCTGGTTTAAAAGGTCGCTTCGAAAGGCAAACGCCAGGGACGATTCAGCCAGATACATATCTGCAGCCGAGTGGAGAGATTTTCTGATAAAGCAGGAGGCAGCAGAAAAGGACAAAAGGGGGCTTCTTATTAAAAAAATTGCCGTAGTAGGGAACGAAAGGGGAATCGGGACTACTCACGTCGCATTCAGTATCACCACTTATTTAAACCACACAGGAAGAAACGCCTGCTACCAGAATATGACCGGACGGCCGTTTCTGATCAGGATGAACGAAAATCTGAGCACGGATTTTTACGAGAAGAACGGACTCATATACCACAGGTGGTTTCGAGGGAAACCAGATTACGGTCCGGCGGTAGAGGCAGAACAGACGGAAAGAGAAGTGGCGGTGTGCGACTGTGGAACAGATTTTTCAAAGGCGGATGATGCGGATCTGACCATTTATGTCACAGGCAGCAGGCCGTGGCAGAGCAGACAGCTGATGGAGGAGATGCTGGAGAGGGATAGCACGGTCCTTATGATCACTCCGGCAAATCCGGGAATGGCTGTAGCACTGGCGAGATCAGCGGGACACAGGGTGGTCAGCCTGCCCTATGAGACGAATCCCCTGCATCCGGACAGGAAGGTTATGAAAGTATATGAAGGGATTTTTAAAAAGTTCGAAGAAAAGGGACGTATTTAAAAAGACGGTCTGCTATGGACTCATATCAGCGACAGAGAAGTACGATATCATGTCTGCATCGATAGCGCTGGCGAACTATTTTGCGTCAGCGAAGGGATACCGGACGGCTCTGGTCATAGCGGAAGAGGACAGTGCGGTGCTTCATATGCTTTCCGAAAAGAAATGTGTGGATGTGGAACCGGTTGGCTATGCGGATGAATACCTGACATACTATTGTGTCAGCGGAGCCGGAGAACTGAAGAGACTAAAAGACAGATCCTTCGAGAGATTAGTCGTCGAGACTGAAGCATCGCATCTGGACGATGACCTGCTCAGGGAGATAGACACGCTCAGGATCTTTGCGGATCTGTCGCCGTGGCGTTATCAGGATCTGAGAAAATGTTACAGAAATACGTTCTGTTCATTGGGATTTCATAATGCTGGAGAGCAGAGGCTGGGGAGAAACCTGTATACAATGAGCATGAGACAAAACGACATGGAAAGGTTTAAAAAGGAATTCGGCGCCAACGTCATAGAAACCGGTTATTTCAAGGACCCATACAGGCTAGGGAAAACAGACCTGATGCAGGTCGAAAGGATTCTGTAAAAAGAAAGGAGGTAACGGAAACCTATATAGACTCATGACCGGCCATGATAATTCGTAGAGATATCTGCACTGCTAAAGGCCGGGATTTAATGAAAGACATCAGAGCTCCGTGGAACTGGGAAAGTATGTAAACGGGGCTCTTTTTTCAGTTGTTAAAAAATGGAGATTGGTTTATAATCGGGCTAAAGGAAAAAAAGGAAGGACACCTTCTGAATGGAAAAAAGAGACACATTGTCAAAAAATACGAAGTGGCTGATACTTCTGGTGATTTTTATCATAATCCTGGCGATAGCGACCTTTGGCATCTGGACAGTGCGCTATGCTCCGTCAAAGGAGCGGATGAGCATTAAAGAGTACTACGGTATATCAGGTGATCAGGCGGCACTTTTCATAAATGGAAAGAGGATAAAGCAGGACGGTGACAAAACGGTCGCGCAGTTAAAGGACGGGCATTTTTACATAGCTCTGTCAACGCTAAAGTCAAAGCTTGATGACGGCTACGTGTACGATAGCACTGAGCAGATCCTCCGCTACACGACAGACAGTGAAGTCATTTCGGTGAACAGGGATGATGCTTTCTATACTTCCGGGCGTTCCCAGGAAGACATGGATGAGAAAATAGTCATTACCGGAGGTTCGGACCGGACTTTTGTGGCACTTGACTTTGTGAAGAAATTCACAGATGTGACAGTGAAGACTGCAAAAAAGCCAAACCGTGTGGTCATAGAAAAAGCCGGCTACAAGAAGAAAGTCACAGAGCTGAAGCGGGATACCGAAGCCAGACGTTTCGGAGGCCCGAAGAGCAAGATACTTGCGGATCTGAAGAAGGGCACGCATGCTACGGTAGTCGAATCCTATGGCAGATGGGATAAGATCATGACTGCAGACGGAATAGAAGGCTGTGTTACGAGTTCCAGTCTTGATACTATAAAGAGCAGGACTGTGAAAAAGTCGCTTCCGGAGAGGAAGTACAACCATATCACGATGAAGGATAAGGTGAACCTGCTCTGGCATCAGGTGACGAACCGTACAGCGAACAGTTCGGTAGACCGTGTGCTTTCAAATGCCAGGGGCATAAACGTGATCAGCCCGACCTGGTTCAGACTGGCTGATAATGAAGGCGGTCTGACAGACATTGCCAGTCTTTCATATGTGAAGACTGCACATAATGCCGGAGTTCAGGTCTGGGGTCTCGTGAGTAACTTCGAGGACAAGTCCGTGGATACGACGACTGTCCTGAATATGACTTCAAGCCGCGATAATCTCGTAAATAACCTGATCGCAAAAGCCATAGCATACGATCTCGATGGGATAAATGTGGATTTCGAGCAGGTGCAGACTGCGGCAAAGGACGGCTATGCAGAGTTTATCAGGGAGCTGTCATTGAAGTGCGAGAACAATGACCTGGTGCTTTCGGTCGACAACTATCCTCCGACAGCATCCAGCACCCATTACAGCAGAAAAGTACAGGCGAATTATGCAGATTACTGCATAGTAATGGCGTATGATGAGCACTATAGTACTTCTGATCCGGGCAGCAACGCATCTATTGGCTTCGTAAAAGACGCGGTGAAAAATTCACTGAAAGAGATCCCGAAGAGCAGGCTGGTTCTCGGAATGCCATTTTACGCAAAGCTCTGGATGACAAAAGACGATACGACTACGATGAAGACCATAGGCATGAAGAGCATCTCCTCATACCTGAAGCAGTATAACGTCCAGGAGACCTGGGATGACGACCTGGGGCAGAATTACGCTGAATTTTCTAATGATGGAGCGAAGATCCAGCTCTGGGCAGAGGATGAGAAATCGCTTGCATTAAAGCTTGAAGTAATGAAATCGAACGGCCTCGCAGGAGGCGCGTTCTGGAAGGAAGGTCTTGAAGACAATAGTGTCTGGGACCTTATAGGGAATTACATGAAATGAATACACAGATCATAAAAGTAGATCCGGAGCATCCGGACATTGAAAAAATCCGTATAGCCGCTGAAATCCTGAAAAAGGGAGGATTGGTGGCTTTTCCGACAGAAACAGTCTATGGACTAGGCGGAGACGCAGAGGATGCAGGTGCATCCAAAGCCATCTACGCAGCTAAGGGAAGACCATCTGATAACCCGTTGATCGTACACATCTGCGACTATTCACAGCTGGAGAAGATATCAAAGGACTTGCCGCCAGAGGCAAAGAAGCTCTCAGACGCTTTCTGGCCAGGCCCGATGACCCTTATCGTGAACAAGAATGGTGTCATACCGCACGAGACTACAGGCGGACTGGACACAGTCGCAGTGCGCTTCCCGAGCCATCCTGTCGCCAATGCCCTGATCCGTGAGTCTGGCTGCATGATAGCGGCTCCGAGCGCGAATACATCGGGAAGACCATCTCCTACAAAGGCGGAGCACGTCATTCACGACCTGAATGGAAAAATAGACGCTATAATCGACGGAGGTCCGGTACAGATAGGACTCGAGTCTACTATAGTCGACCTGACAGAGGAAGTACCGACGATTCTGCGTCCAGGGTATATAAACAAGCAGATGCTCGAAAAAGTAGTGGGCGAAGTGAAGGTCGATCCAGGCATCCTGGGGACAGAGAATGTCCATGTGCGCCCGAAAGCGCCGGGAATGCGTTACAAGCACTATGCACCGAAGGGCGACCTGAAGATAGTAAGCGGAGACCAGGACAAAGTCATCACTGAGATCAACAGGCTTGCCGAAGAAGGCGAGAACTCCGGCAAAAAAGTCGGAATTATCGCAACAGAAGAAACAAAAGATTTTTATCATATAGGAAAAGTAATAAGCATAGGAGACCGGACAGATGAGTACGAGATCGCGCATAATCTGTTCGATGTCCTGAGAAAAATGGATGAATATGGGGCAGAACTGATCTATTCAGAGGAATTCTCTACTCCGAAGATCGGAAACGCCATAATGAACAGGCTGCTGAAGGCGGCTGCGCATCAGGTGATAGAGGTATGAAAATAAAACGCGTCATTTTTGTGGATAATAAGGGCAACGCCAGGTCAGCCATGGCCTGCGCCCTCTATAAGAAAATGTACCCGGATTCGGACATAGAAGTGCTTGCCAGGGGACTTGTCGTCTCCTTCAGTGAGCCTCTGAACCAGAAAGCCGAAGCTGTAATGGCGGGGAAAGGCCTGGAGACAGAAGGATTTACGTCCGAGCAGCTGACAGAACAGGACATACAGCCGGGGACACTTATTTTTACCATGAAGGCGTCACAGAGGGAGAGGGTCATAGAAGAATATAACGGGGCAAATGAAAAAAATACCTTCGTACTGTCTTCCTTTGCGGGCGAGGAGCTGGAGATAATGGACCCATACGGCGGAAATCTGCAGGTGTATGGCATCTGTCTCGAAGCTCTTGGCTCCACACTGGAAAAATTTCCTGAGAAGATAAAGGAGATCGAAGATGAGCGATAAAAGAGAAGGATACATCAGCTGGGATGAGTATTTTATGGGGGTGGCTGAACTCTCTGCGATGAGATCGAAGGATCCGCATACCCAGGTGGGCTGCTGCATAGTCAGTGAAGACCATAAGATACTTTCAATGGGATACAATGGATTTCCGAGAGGATGCTCGGATGATGACTTCCCATGGAAAAGGGAGGGCCCGCCGCTCGAGAATAAGTATTTTTACACGACGCACAGTGAGCTGAACGCTATCCTGAACTACAGAGGAGGAAGCCTGGAAGGAGCGTCTCTTTACGTTACGCTTTTTCCGTGCAACGAATGTGCGAAAGCTATCATCCAGGCTGGTATCAGGGAGATAGTTTATGACAGCGACAAGTACGAGAATGAGCCTTCTACGATAGCTTCCAAGAGGATGCTTAAGGCAGCAGGCGTTTCTATAAGAAAATATGTGAGAACAGGGAAAGAGCTGAAAATAGAAGTATAGGAACAGGAGGAAGCAACTATGGAAAGAGATGACGTCGATCTGGTGGAGGACCTTCAGATAAAGGTAAAAGAACTCGACAGCCAGATAAAGGCAAAGGAGGAAGAACTGGAGGAGCTCAAAGGCGAGAGAGGCAGATATCTGAAAGAGATTGGAGAGCATTCCGATGAGAAGTTCCAGCAGAATATGCTGGAATTAGTATATGAGCAGCGTATGAAACACAAGAAATAGTGTTAATTCGATAAATAGAAGAAAAAAATAAAAAAAATCAAAAAAGGTGTTGACAAGGCCCGATAATTTTGGTATTATACTATCCGCACCGCAAAAAGCAAAGGGATTTGCCAGAAACGATGCAGAAAACTTTTTTCAAAAAGATGAAAAAAGTGCTTGACAAACGATGATGACTTTGGTATCATATAGAAGTTGTCGCCGCAAGGCAAGAACAAAGGACATTGATAACTGAACAGTGAAACAACCTTGAAAGATTCTAAGAGAATTTTATTCGAGTGCAACTCGAAACCTTTTAAGAACAGTAAAGAAGAAAGCTAAGCTTTATCTTGTACGAG
>Ga0256407_10000334_pt1 | contig 116718 bp, 115 predicted proteins | sample RumenRJG_04DNA_FD_193489 | JGI IMG/M metagenome (GOLD analysis project Ga0256407, IMG submission 193489) | Bovine rumen microbial communities from Lethbridge, Alberta, Canada - RJG_04 | ecosystem: Host-associated > Mammals > Digestive system > Stomach > Rumen | place: Canada: Alberta... | reverse complement strand
TTTATGTATTTTGTTGTCTGAGAAAGGATTTGTTTTGTTTGTCTGTCTATTTCGTATTGAACAAAAGAGATTCCTGTGTTTGAGGCGCTAGCGCTGTCAACAACGGTGTATCCAGCTTCATTGCCACGTGTCGGCACGTCAGGCACAATATCTGCCGCAAAACCGGTGACACTTCCTTCTCCTAAAGAGTAGGAGAAGGTGCCGGAGGCGGTTGAGGTCTGATTGGATTGTGGTTGACCATACCTCACCTTGCCCTCTTCTACTAAGGAGAGGGAATTTGCATCCGCCGCAAAACTTGCAGTCCCTAAACTTAATCCGACCAAAGTTGCTGCAACCATTGTTTTTAACAAATTTGCATTTAAGACAGATTTTGCACAACATATCCTTTTCATATAAATATCCTCATTCCAATTTACATTCACATTTACTCATTTCCGCTATTCTTAGGCAAATCTCAAGAGTTTTAAGTAAATGTTTTACTATTTTCCACATTGCATATCTATAAGACATCCTATAGATATACTGTTCCCAAAAATCAAATATTTATAACTTGATTATGAATTTTTGTTAATTTACAGATTTGTGGTATAATATTTTTGAAAATAGGGGGAGTTATGATAAATATTGTTTATTGCTCTAATGAAAAATACGCAAAATATCTTTGTGTAACTTTATATTCACTTATTGAACATACGAATTCAGAAAATAATTATAACATTACTATCTTAGAAACTGATATTTCCGACGAATTAAAAAAAGATATTCTGTCGCTAAAAAACGGGAAAGACTACATCAATATTAATTTTGTAAACGTAAAACAAATGCTTGATGAAAAAGAAAATGACAAGTTGTTTTGCCATCTGTATTTTACAAAAGAAATGTATCTTAGAATATTTATTCCAAATATTCTAAAAGATTGTGATAAAGCTATTTATATTGATATTGATACTATGATTATGGATGATATTGCAAAATTGTATCAAATTGATTTGGAAGATTATTACGTCGCTGCAGCTAAAGATTTTAACTCTATCGTAAATGTAAAATTCTTTGATAGCATAAATAAATATTTTAACGGATGTTTGAAAATAAAAGATATGAACAATTATTTTAACTCAGGAGTTTTGCTAATGAATTTGCAAAAACTCAGGGAAATTAATGTCGTTCAAAAAACTTATGATATTTTGGAAAAATTTAAAGAATTACTTTATCCGGATCAAGATGTTTTGAATCTTATCTGTGAAGATCACGTAAAAATTATAGATAATAATTGGAATTTTGTTCCATTGATAAATGTTTCGCTTATTCAAGATGAAACTTTTCAAAATTTGGCTGCTGAATGGGCAATAGGTCTGGCTGATCGAAAGCTTATTCATTATATTTCTGAAGAAAAGCCTTGGGATGAACCAAAAAGATTTTATTCTGCAGGATGGTGGAAAAAAGCTAAAGAAACTCCTGTTTACCAAAAACTGCTTAGCGAATATTTTCAAAAACATCCGGAAGATCTAAACCCATAAAACTGCAAAATATTTTGTAATAAAAGTATCAACTTTATACAAATCATAGCCCGATGAATATACTTGAAACACATCCGAGCAAAATTCTAATGCATTATTTTTTTTAAGAATACATTCTGTTAAAAGAAAATGACTTACCTAATCTAAATAGAATACAGTAATAACTTTGTGACCTTCTTCTGCATATTGAACTGCATTGTGCAAAGTCTTACTTGTATGAGATAAGAAACATATCAATTGATTGCAATCGTCAATAATTTCTCTGTTACAAACACGAGAAGCATCAGCAAGAGTCATCATTGCTCTATCCGGATGTTCTACAATATTTGGAACACCAATTAACTGATTTTGAACATCTGAAGGCTGCTGACCGATAGTTTGAGGCAAAATAACTTTCAATTTATCAGGGTTAGCTTTCATTGCGCCTCTGATTGCCGCAGCATTTGTTCCTGATGAACCACCTGATGTAATAATTGTATTTCCCTGCATTACAAGAGCTGTGGAAAGTGTTTCAATCATTTGTTGATGAGTAATAGGAAGATTACGGCTTCCGATAATCGCAATTTTCTTAGCTGATTGTTTAATTGTTGCCAATTCCATTGCAAGCTCGTCTACAGTGTTAGGAGAATCTGAAGAAACAGTGTCTAATTCGTCATCAATAGGAACAACTATAGAATTTTGTTTTTCTTTGTTTTCGTCTTCAGTACTCATAATAATCTTACTCATTAACTTTCTCACTTTCTGATTGCAATTCACATACTTTTAGTTTATGCTGATTATATCACAAAAATTCAATTTTGGGAATAGGGATATGGAAAATATATTGGAGAATCTTAACAAAGAGCAGACAGAGGCTGTAAAAACAGTCAAAGGACCATTGCTTGTTCTTGCTGGTGCAGGTAGCGGAAAAACGAAGCTTTTGACATCTCGTATTGCATATCTTATAAACAATTGCTACATACGTCCCAAAAATATTCTTGCCGTTACATTTACCAACAAAGCCGCAAAAGAAATGAAAATTCGTATCGGAAATATGATTGGCGATGAAGTCGTAAAATATATGTGGGTTGGTACTTTTCACAGTATTTGCGGAAGAATATTGAGAGAAAATATTGAGCAATATAGTTTTCAATCCGGCAAAAAACTGGATAAAAATTTTTCTATATATGATGAAAACGATTCTATGGCAGTAATTAAACGTGCCATAAAAAAGCTGAATTTAGATGACAAAATTTATCAGCCAAAATTGGTAAAAGCGGTAATTTCCAATGCAAAAAACAAAATGCAAGATGCATATAATTTTGCGACTTTTGCGAGAGATTTTAAATCACAAAAAATCGCATCAATTTATGAGGAATATGAAAATTCTTTAAATAACAATAATGCAATAGATTTTGACGATATGCTTATGCTTACCGTTAAGCTGTTGGAACAGTGTCCTCAAGTCAGAACATATTATTATAACAGATTTAAACATATTTTGGTTGATGAGTTTCAGGATACAAACATGGCGCAATATCAACTTGTTAAAATGCTTTTCACAAATTTGAATGCGGAAATTCCAGAAGATCGTTCACTTTGCGTTGTAGGTGATGTTGACCAGTCGATTTACAGTTGGCGTGGCGCTGATTATACAATTATTTTGAATTTTCAGAAAGATTTTAAAAATACAAAATTAATTAAACTTGAACAAAATTACCGTTCTACAGCTAATATTTTGAATGTTGCAAACGCAATTATCGAAAACAACAGAGAGCGTGTGGATAAAGTTTTGTATTCAAATAAAGGTGATGGTGAACTTATTGATTATTTTGAAGCACAAGATGAAGCTGATGAAGCAAACTTTATCGCAAGCAAAATCAAGCAGGATTCCGGCGGAAATTATAATCAGTATGCCATTCTTTATCGTACAAATTCTCAATCTCGTGCATTGGAAGAAGCATGTATTGCGGCAGGAATTCCATATAGAATATATGGTGGCTTAAAATTTTATGACAGAAAAGAGATTAAAGATATCGTTGCTTATTTAAAACTTATTTATAACAACGATGATGATCAAAGCTTCAGAAGAATAGTCAATGTTCCTAAGCGTCAAATTGGTGAAACTACAATAAAAAATCTGACTGAATTTGCCGACAAAGAGGATATAAGTCTATTTGCAGCTTGTCAAAGAATTGATGATGCTCTTGAAATTCCGCCCAAAACCCGTTCTCGTTTGAGGGATTTTTCGGAGTTAATTTTGAAGTTTAAAAATGCGATTGGCTCGTACAGTTTGCAGGAATTTGTGACACTTGTTATTGAAAAAACAGGTTATTTGGCTGAACTACAATTGCAAAATACTCCTGAAAGTGAAGCTGATATTGAAAACTTGCAGGAATTAGTAAATGTTGCAGGTGAATTTGAACCTGATGAACAAGAAAATGCTTTGGGTGAATTTTTACAGCAGGTTGCATTAGTATCTGATTTGGACGGAATGGATGATATCACAAACAATGTTACTCTAATGACACTTCACTCAGCTAAAGGTTTGGAATATCCTGTTGTATTTTTGGCAGGGTGTGATGAGGGTGTATTCCCACACCAGAGAACATTTAATATTCCGGCTGAAATGGAAGAAGAACGCCGTTTGATGTACGTTGGGGTTACCCGTGCGGAAGAAAAATTGTACCTGACATCTGCAAAACGTCGTCAAATGTGGGGAGAATACAAGTATTACAACCCGTCAAGATTTATTGAAGAAATCCCGCACAATCTTTTGAATCCGATTGGATTTGAAGGTAGCACATCTGAATCTTCAACATTTAAAAATGCTGTTTCAAAGGTCAAAACAGGGAAATCAGATTTTTCGTATTCCGCAGCGCAATCAGACAGCTTTGGCTATGTAAAACCGTCTACGGGCTTTGGTAAAGGTTTTGTTGCACCGACAAGAGGATTGGCTACTGGAAATACCCAAAGTGACAGACAAAGGCAAAATAACAGTTATTATGAGCAACCAAAACGTACTCCAAGCCGTACTATCTTAGTTAAATCAAAAGCAAACAAAGAACGTGATGAAGAACGTACAAAAGAATTTTTTAAAGACAATGCGATAAAAAGAATGCTTGAAGAACGCAGAGCAAAGGAACAAATGCAACAGGCTGCTGAAGCTGAACGTCAAAAGAGAATGGAGACAACTCAAGCAGTTGAATATATTTTTAACGAGGGTGAGAGAGTTTTTCACGACAAACTTGGTATAGGACATATAAAATCGGTTGAACAAATCGGCGACAGCCTTATGTACACGATTGATTTTGGCAAGCAGGGCATAAAGGCTATGGATGCTGCTTACGCAAGATTAAAGAAATTTTAAATTAAGTGCAGTAATGACATAAATTTTTATTCGTCATTGTGAAAAAAGTAGGTTGGACATACTTGCCCAACAAGTAAAAATGTTGGGGTAGAAACCCCAACCTACAGTTTTCATGTTTGTGTTCACCGCTGCTCGTCTCTCGCTATCGCTAACACGGCGCACTTGCCATAATCCATACCCTGTTTGCATTAAACGGTACCGCTCACACAATAACGAAAACTCAACGTTTCCGTTGATTGTTGTTCGTCTTTCACTTCGTTCATACCTCTGCAGCAATTCCGCCCTCGCAGTAAACGCCACCGCTCGCAGCCTGCAACCCAAACTCCCGTTTGTGTTCACCGCTGCTCGTCTCTCGCTATCGCTAACACTACACACTTGTCAAAATCCGCTGTCTTGGATTTGCTCCACGCTCACAAAGCCTCAACATTTTGACTTTGTCAAAGTTGTTTCGGTTTGTTCGCTATCCGGACTCGTTTCACTCCGTCCGTCCGCAAATCCGCAAAAAAAAGCTATGTACATAAGAAGTGCATAGCTGTTGATTAGGGATATGTGTATCTTAGTTCTCTAAGGAGTATAGTTGTATATTAGCAGATGAAATTTGAAATGAAATCATAAAAATGTATGATGTTTTAAGTTTGTGTTATAATTTTTCTATGTTTGACAGTTTGAGCGAAAAATTACAAGATATTATTAGCAAAACCAGAGGGAAAGAACTTACCCAAGACAACATGCAAGAAGCTTTGCGTGAAATCAGACGTGCATTGTTGGAAGCTGATGTAAATTTGCGTGTTGTTAAAGCTTTTATTTCGTCGATAAAAGACAAAGCTGAGGGCGAAAAGGTTCTTGAAGGTGTTGATCCATCCCAACAGCTTATTAAAATTGTGCATGACGAACTCGTGGATTTATTGGGGCATGAACAAAAACCTTTAGATTTTTCAGGAAGTCCAAATTTAATTATGATGCTTGGTTTGCAAGGTTCAGGTAAAACTACATCTTCTGCAAAACTTGCCGTAAAACTAAAAAAAGAAGGCAGAAATCCGCTATTAGTAGCATGTGATGTCTACAGACCCGCTGCAATTTCGCAATTGCAAACTTTAGGACGAGAGATTGAAACAGAAGTTTTTACTGTTGAAGGCAGTCAAGATGTTCAAAGTATTGTTCAAAGTGCTATTGATTATGCAAATTCAAACGGTTTTAACACTCTTATTCTCGATACTGCAGGGCGTTTGCAAATAGATACCGATATGATGGCAGAACTTTTACTTATCGACAGAATTTTTAAACCTCAGGAAAAACTTCTTGTAATAGATGCAATGACAGGACAAGAGGCTGTTAATGTAGCCGAAAACTTTGATGCTCAATTAGGATTGACAGGTCTTGTTTTGACAAAACTTGACGGCGACAGTCGTGGCGGTTCCGCATTGAGTGTTTCATATTGCACAGGAAAACCGATAAAACTTACAGGTACAGGCGAAAAACTTAATGCCTTAGAAGATTTTTACCCTGAACGCATGGCAACACGTATCTTAGGCATGGGAGATATTGTTTCTTTGGTTGAACGTGCTCAAGAAGTTTTTGATGAAAAGCAGGCACTTGAACTCGAAGAAAAAATGTCTAAAAATAATTTTTCTTTTAACGATTTTCTCAAAATGCAAAAGCAAATGAAAATGTTTGGTTCTATGGATCAAATTCTTGGGATGCTGCCTGGTATGAATATCAGCAAAAACGACAGAGAAAAACTTTCGCATGAAGGCGACAAGCAATTCAAAAAAATGGAAGTTTTCATATCAAGCATGACACCTGAAGAAAGAAACAACCCCGATTTGCTAAACACAAGCAGAAAAAAACGTATCGCAAAAGGCTGTGGTATGGATTTGGCTGAATTGAATACTTTTTTGAAGCAATTTGAACAAATGCGAATAATGATGAAGGGTATGACTGATATGAAGTCTATGTTCAGCAAATTCAAAGGCGGCATGCCGGATTTAAGCAAAATGGGAAATCTTGGCGGTCTCGGCGGATTTAAAGGCAAACTCGGCAAACACGCTATGAATAAAGCCATGAGCATGATGAGAAAATTTAAATAAAAAATAATAATTAATACAACAATATTATAATTTTGTTGTATTTACTTTATCTTCCATTTTTCAAGCATTTTAGACAGACGACCGGAATCTTGCAAACTGTCAATTATATAATCAACTCTGTCAGTTAAAGAAGCCGATTCTGCTTCTTTTCTGAATGCAACTGCATATGGTTCTTGAGAAAATCGCTTTGGCAATAGTTTTACAGAACTGTCGTTCAGCGCATATCGCAAAAGAATTGTGTCATCAGCAACTATACCGTCTGCCCTGCCTGCTTTTAAAGCATTATAAGCTTCTTTATACGTTTTAAATCCCAAAACTTCAACATCAGGAACATTCGTTCTCAAATTTCTTTCGCTCGTTGAGCCAAATACTACTATAAGCCTTTTATCTTCAAAATCTAAAAGTCCCGTTGCCTTGCTTGAACTTTTAGCCAAAATTGCCTGACCCGCAATGTAATAAGGTATTGAAAAATTTAAAATTTGCTCTCTTTGTTCTGTAATAGACATTGTTGCAACAAGAATATCAACCTCACCTGATGTCAACTTCATTATACGGTTTGAAGCTGTAACAGGTACAAAAGTAATTTTACTTTCATCACCCAAAATATTTTTTGCAATTATTCTCGAAAGTTCTATATCAAACCCTGTAAGATTTCCATCTTTATCACGATATCCAAACGGCATAGTGTCATCCCTGACACCAACAATAATTTTGCCCCGTTCTATTATTTTAGCCAAATCATCCTGCGGTTTTGATTGTTCTTTTTTTCCGCAGCCGCATAATAACAAACAGACAAATAACATTACTAAAAATATTTTTTTCATATTCACCTCTTTTGAATTATATCTTAAACTTTCCATCCATTCAACCCTTCAACCTTTCAACCAAACTAAATAGCCTGAGTGAATAACCGCTTACGGTAATGTTTAGCCGAATAAATAAAGTACATAATCTAGTATCAGTTTAAAACATTTTTTGCGGTTTTTTTGAAAAAAAGCCCCACAAGGAGGTAAAAATGACTATAAGAAAACTATCTGTGGCAGCTGCGATTGCCGTTGGAATAGCAACGTGTTCCTTGAGTCCGGCAATGGCGGCTTGTCCATGTTCAGAACCGGCAGCACCGTGTCAGGAAGCTTTACCTGTTGTAACAGGTCCTGCCTGCCCGTGTGAAACTGCAAAACCAAACACTTGTTCAAAATGTAAAAAGACATTACCCGATTGCGATTGTCAAAAGGAAGAAGAACACAATTGCGATCCTTGCGATCCGCCTAAAAAATCAGATTGCGGTTGTCCTGATGAAATAAGCTGCGACAAACCTGCTGATCCTGCGTGTGCTTTATGTCCTCAAACAGGAAAACCTGACAGACGTGATATGAAACAAGTTTATGGTTACCCAAATGCCATTTACGGTACAAACAACTATGTAGGTCAACCTGCAAACTCAATTTTCTCAACTGACACACCGCTTGCATCAACTCCGAGAGTTCTTTCTTCAAACATAAGTGGTACAACAGTTGCAACTGATGGAAATATAACAGGTGCAGCAGCCCAGATGCCCTGTCTTAATGAAATGCCTACAAGACACAACGGCATTCCTATCGAAAGAAATGAAAGACTAATGGATGGCAATAATTGCCCTATTGATTTTCAATCATCAAATTCTATTGATGCAATAAAAAAGACTTTCGTACCGTACGAAATCCCTAACCAAATTATGCAGACAACAGGTGCTGCAGCAAATCTTGGCGGATGTCAATTTCCCGACGTACCAAACGGGTTTTGGGCAGCATGCGACATCGACAAATTGGCAATAAACGATGTCGTTGTAGGTTATCCTGATGGTTATTTCAAACCGAATAGAAATATCTCACGTGCAGAATTTGCAACAATTTTAGTTAAAGGCTTCAACTTAGATCAATGCGATATGCCACGTTCAGGAATGTTCAAAGATGTTCCGATGAGCAACTGGGCAAACAGATCTATTGCCAAAGCAGTAGACGAAGATTTGTTAAACGGCTATCCTGACGGAAACTTTAAACCAAATCATCCTGTAACAAGAGCAGAAGCTTTAACTTCAATTGCAAAAGGTATGACTTGCGATATTGACCAATGTAAAGCTGATGAAATTTTAAGCCGATATGCAGACGGAGCATCAGTTCCTGCTTGGGCTAGAATTCCTATTGCAAAATCCATTGAAAACGGTGCCCTAAAAGATATGCCAAATCCGAATATGATTTTGCCTAACAAAGAAGCAACACGTGCCGAAGTAGCTTCAATGATGCAGACTGTCCGCGTAGCATTGGGTTATGACACAAATCCTCAAACCGCAAACAATATTTGTCCTGCTTGTCCTATAAACAAAAATGCGTTTATAGAAGAAGAACAAATTGTAAAAATTCCGACCCTGAAAGTAAAAATGATTGACCAATTGACTGCAAAATCATCTCACGTAGGTCAATATTTTAGAGCTAATACTCTTGAAGATGTAACTATTAACGGTGTTACATATCCTTGCGGTTCAACAGTAACCGGTCAGGTTGTTGAAGTTATCAGACCTTCAGGTTGTGACAAAGGTGCTTTAAAATTGTCATTTACAGAAATTTCAAACGGCGGATGCCAAAAAACAAAACTGCCAAAACAAATCTTACAAGCTCAAGTAAACAAATCCAAACAGGTTAACCCTGTGGCAAGATTGGTTGAAATGCCATTTACACTTGCAGGTTCTCTTGTGGGTGTTGCAGGCAGAACCGTTGGCGGTGTTGTAACAAACTTGGGTAATGCTGTTGAAAATGTATCTAACGATGCAGGTTATATGCTCGGCCACGCATTTCAAGGTCAATTCGGTGCTGCAGCTCGTAATTTGGGTGACGGATTATGGGAAACAGTTAAAGCTCCTGTTGACGTTACAAGAACTGCCCTGTCAGGTACAATGGGCTTGTTCCAAACTACAGGTGATGAATTTGCATACCTTGTTGATCCTAAAGGATACAAAATTTCTGCAGTTAATCCGAGGGAACATATTACAATTGCCTTCGGCTGCAATGAATAAAAATACTGTAATAGTATTTTTGGGAAACCGTCAAGTTTGGCGGTTTCTTTTTTTGCATAAATTTTAATAATATTGCATTATTTTTTGTAATATGATATTTTTTTAATAGGGTAGTACCACCAGCCTTTGCCCACACACGTATTTTACTAAGAAATCGGTGGACAGGAAGGAGGGTAACGCTATGATTGACAAAATAATAATGCTACTCGTAGCATTAACAACGCTCGTAGTAGCATTAAATTTGTTCATGAAATAGGGTACTAAGTCAAGCCTCAGAGAAGTAGTATTTCTTTGGGGCTTGCCCCTATATACACATTATTTACTATAACCTTTATTTTGTCAAGTGCGTTTTTATTTTATGTTGAAGCACAAAATTATATCATTCAAGGTTTTGTTTATATTGGTTATACAATTTTCAAAAATTGTAAGCAGTTGATTTATTTTTGTTTTTTTCATCTTTAGAATATTTTTCATAATATTTATTGTCGTGTTTCAAATCGAAAATAATATCATATAATAAATTAATCCGAATACAGGCTTGCGAATATTTTGTAAAAGCTTTTTTTAAATAGGGTTTAATAGCATTATCAAAGCTTTTATTTTCGAAAATTTTGTTTTCTTTTATCTTTTTAATTTTATTTTTGTATACTTTTTCTAATCTTTCTTCTTCCTTGTTCATATGTTCTCCTTTGTAAATAATTATAACCAAATGCGAGATTTTAATATCGCCTACAGGATATATATGTCTAATATACTATTATAACATGATATTTTTGTCAACTAAATGATGTATATGTATAATTTAGGTATGGAAAATCGTACCAAAAAGCAAATAAAACATTTACTTTTAGAGGAAAATTACATGTTAAAAGAGCTCGCTCAGATGTTAGAAGAAAAGCGAGGAGTAAAATGTTCTGCAGATAGTTTTTCTCACCGTCTTGGCAGAGCTACCATTACTTACGAAGAAATGCTCGATATTGCAGACATTCTGGGTTATGAAATAAAATTTATCAAGAAAAATTAATTATCTGCTTTTACTCTTTTTGAACAATAACAACAATGGGATTAATGCTAAACACAATACTCCGAATATTCTGAACGTATCCATAAACGCCCATAATGACGATTGTTTTAGCAATGTACCGTACTGAACATAATTTGCCATATGTCTTGCGACATCAATACTTGTATATTGAGCGAGTGCCCCCGTTGTAGCCTGAACTCTTTCCACAAACACAGGATTTAGCTCACTCAATTTTCCAACCATCATATATTGATGAACTTGTGAAAATCTGGTCAAGAATGTTGCGACAAGTGATGTTCCGATTGCACCACCGATATTTTTAAACAAATTCTGCAATCCTGAAGCATTTGTCATTTGTTGATTGGTTAAGGTTTCCATAGATAAATTGATAATAGGTATCATAGAAAGACAAATTCCAAATCCCATCAAGCAGTTTGGAATCATAATGTTCAATTGTGCAATCTGCAAATTCAAAAAACCAAATGCAACACCGGCACCGCCTAAAAACAGAAGGCCAACCATTACAAGTTTTCTCTTATCCACTCTATCTGCTAGAAATGCGCAAACAATTGTTGCTGACAAGCTGCCGATACCGCGTGGCATCATTGACATACCACTCAAAAATGCGGTATAACCCATCATACTCTGTAAGAATTGCGGCAAAATCGCAATTGAAGCATACAAAACAGATGCCATTACAACCTGAATAAACGTACCGATAAAAAACTCTTTATTTTTCAAAACACTCATATCCACAAGAGTTTCTTTTCTGACAACTTGTGAAATAAAGAATCCTAACCCGCAAACGCAAGAAAAAGTAAACAACCAGCGAATCCAAGCTGCATTGAACCAATCGGCATTGTTTCCTTTATCAAAAAATACCTGCAAAGAACAAAGCCACAAAATAAGTAACACAAATCCCAATACATCTATTTTGACATTTTTTTGTCTGTGAGCATACGGCGGGTCAAACAAAAATTGTTTTGACAGAACTGCAGCGGCACAACCCAAAGGTACGTTAATAAAGAAAATCCAAGGCCAAGTCCAGTTATCTGTAATCCAACCGCCAAGCATAGGTCCGATAATAGGTGCTATGATTACCCCCATACCGAAAATTGCCATTGCGGTTCCGCGTCTTTCCTTCGGAAAGCTTTCCATCATAATTGCCTGTGATAATGGAACGATACCGCCGCCGCCCGCACCTTGTAAGATTCTGTAAAATACCATCTGGCCCAAAGATGTTGCTGTTCCACATAAGAATGATGCTATGGTAAATAAAAGAACACTTATTACATAGAAATTTTTACGTCCGAGAAGTTTGCTAAAAAAGTCAACCGATGGTATAACAATACCGGATGAAATAAGGTAACTTGTCAAAATCCAAATACTTTCATCACGAGTAGCCGAAAAGCTTCCTGCCATGTGCGGTAATGCAACATTTGCAATTGTTCCGTCCATTACGTATATAAATACAGCTAAAAGTATTGGAGCACAAGCTATCCAAGGATTTTCGGGTAAATATTTATTATCATCATCTATTGTTGTTGTTTGTGTGGACACGTAACTACCTTTCGGATTTAAATTTACTAATCTTACAAAGAGGAATAGAGGACTGGATGCATAGAGGTGTAGCTATTATCATTTTATGTATTATTAAAATTTTATTTTTAATAGACTTATTAAATAGCCATTCTTCTATACATCTATACCTCCATACCTCTATTTTACTCTGACTTTTGGTACTACACTCATTCCCGGAACGATATTATATTCATTAGGGTCAATATCTTCGGTAAATACGATTTTTACAGGGATTCTTTGTACGATTTTTACGAAAGATCCAACTGCGTTTTCAGGTGGGAACAAACTTGATTTTGCCCCTGATGCTCTTTGGATACTGTCAATTTTTCCCTTGAATGTGTGGTTTGGATATGTATCAATTTTAATTGCAACTTCTTGACCGACTTTCATATGGCGTAATTGATTTTCCTTGAAGTTTGCAACTACCCAAACATTATTTGGAACGATTACGCAAAGAGGAGTTCCAACATTTACATACATACCTTTTTCTACACGTCTTGAAGATATTGTACCTGATTGAGGTGCTTTTACTTGAGTGTATGATAGATTTAATTCAGCTTTTTCTTTTAAAGCCTTTGCTTCTTTCAAATCAGTATCAGCAACTTTGTTTTCTGTTCCGTTTGAAAGAAGTGACTGTTCCGCTCTTGTTCTGTCAGCCATTGCAGCATCATATTTTGCCTGTGCTTCATCTAACTTTTGTTTTGATACAGCACCTTCATTATACAATGCTGTGTATCTGTCTAAATCTTTTTTTGCAACGTCGATATTAGTTTGAGATGCTTTAAAATTTGCTTGTGCATTTTTTTGATTCAACAAAATTCTTTCATATCTTGCATCAGCTTGCGCAAGTGCAACCTCATAATCAATTGGATCAATTTTTGCTATCAAATCACCCTCTTTTATCGGTTGATTATCTTTAATATAAACTTCGGTAATTTGACCGCTTACTCTTGGTGCAACCTGAACGGTTGTAGTTTCAACATAAGCATCATCGGTTGATTGATAAGTCATAGCTTCATATGTAAAATAAGCAATACCGCATATGAGTGCAATACCTACACCAATACCGATAAATCTTTTAAACGGTTTATGTGCTTTTTTTGTTTCATCTTTTTGAACGTCTTGTTCATTAATATTTTGTTCTTCCATTTTTACCTCTATATTTTCATTTCTACTACTTTTTCTAAATTTAATCTGAAATTCTTTAATATATCCCTGATTCTTCTAATTTCCGAACGCGGAATTGCTGTAGTTACATTTCCTAAATAAAACTTTATTTTATTTGTAATATCAGATAGTTGAATTTTACCGGTTTGAGTTATTTCAATCTTTTTAACCAGTCTGTTATTCTTTGTATCTATAGCTCGCTTTATAAACCCCTTTTCTTCTAAAGAGTTTAGTATTCTGCCTGTGTTAGCTCTGTCTTTAATTATTTTTTTTGCCAAATCTCTCTGACATATATTTTTGTTACACGATATTATATCCAAAGCAGCACATTCATCAATAGACATATTAATCCCTAATTTTTCAAGAACCTGTATTGACAACTTGCGCATCAATTTCGCGGTTTGCTCCAACTCATAATGTACTGAATCTGTATAGTGTATTTCTATATTTTCATTATTCATTTTATTATCTTTTTCTGTTGTAAAAAAAATATGTTGCATTTACAACATCAGTATGCTAACATATGATTATAAAAATTGCAAGCAGTTCAAAAAAGGGAATTTATAAAATGAAAAAGATAGTTTCAACAGCATTATTAATAAGTATTTTAAGTTTGAATGTTATTCCTGCTATAGCAGGAGAAAATAAATCTTCAGCAACCCCAAAACAATTCAAAAGTATGGTAAAAAAGAACAAAAAAGTTTCTAATGATTACAAATTTGCATACATAAATATGGACTGGTGGAACAATTTTGATGACGATATCTTAAATGATTATATTCAAAAAGCCGTTTTGAACAATTATGATTTGAAAATGGCAACACTAACTGTTGATGAATATTATCAGCAGGTTAAATTACAATTCGGTAATGAATTACCACAACTGACTGCTGCCGGTGGTTACGGTCTGACAAAAATGCCTGGTTCTACAAGCACAAGTCAGGCATTGGGGTTGCCAATCCTTGTTAGTTATGAAGCAGATATTTTCTTGAAAAATCATGATAAAACAAAATCTGTAAAAAAATCATATGAAGGTTCTAAACTCGACGAGCGTGCCGCATATATTGCAGTTGCATCTGCGGTGGGTACTGTATACTTTAATATAATAAATCTTGACAAAGCTATAGCATTGCAAGAAGAAATTGTTAACATAAGACAGGAAATATACGATTTATTCCTAAAGAGAAATAAAGAAGGCTTGACATCTACTGCAGATACAATAAAAGCTAATAAATCTCTGGTTGCAGGTCAAACAAATCTTTCAGAATTGAAAAAGCAAAGAGAAAAATTGTTGCATCAATTATGTGTTTTAATCGGCGAAAGTCCTGAAAACTCTGATTCAATAAAAAGAGCATCAATTGATGATATAAATTACGATTTAATAATTCCCGATGAGATTTCATCAGAAATTATTATTCAAAGACCGGACTATATGAAGGCCGAATTAATGGTTGAGAAATCCGGTATTGATGTAAGAGTTGCCAAAAAAGAGTTTCTACCAACATTAAGTTTGGGCGGTCTTGGTCTTTTTAATGCAGCTAACATCGGCAGTTTATTTACAACAGAAAATATGTTGTTAGGTTTAGGCGGTGGTTTGATATTGCCACTGTTTACAGGCGGTAAAAAGATAGCAAATTTGAGATTAAAAAAAGCTACTTACGAAAAAGTTTTGCAAAATTATTATAAAACCAATTTGACAGCAATTCAGGAAGTTAATGACTCATTGGTTGCGGCAAAATATGATAAAGAAAAAATGTTGCAAACAATGGAACAGTACAAATTGGAAAAAAATGATTATGCATTTAATGAGAAAAAATATAATCAAGGTGTAATTTCTAAACTTGATTTAATTCAGTTTGAAGAAAATCTTCTTTCTATTGAAAAACTTGTAGCGCAACAAAAAGTTGAATGTATGGCTGATGCTATCGGTTTGTACAAAGCAACCGGCAGCAAACCGTATGAAAGTTTAAAATAAATCCAATATATAATCATCACCTCTTTACTTTAAAAGAGTAATTTGCCGGTAAAAAATACCGGCATTTATTTTGTAAAAAACAAATTATTCTGCTGTTGAAGAATTATTGGTTTAATGATATATAATTAATACTACTTTGAAAGGAATATAATATGGAAAAGATAAAAATTACAAAAATGCAAGGCTGCGGAAACGATTTTGTAATACTTGATTTTGAAGAATATAAAAAGACATCTCTTGATATGAGCGAGCTTGCCAAAAAACTTTGTGATAGAAATTTTGGTGTGGGCGCAGACGGAATGATTATACCAAATCTTAATTCAGAAACATACAAAAATGAAGCTGATATAAGCTGGTATTTTTATAATTCGGACGGTTCTACCGCCCAAATGTGCGGAAACGGAATGAGATGTTTTGCAAAATATGTTTATGATAACAAGATTTTAGATAAAAAATCATTCACCGTAAAGACAGGAGCCGGATTGATAAAACCTGAAATCCTTGATAACGGCAATGTTAAAGTTAATATGGGAACACCTATTTTGGAAGATGAAAAAATCCCGTTTAAAGGCGAAAGACATTTTCAAATTCTTGACAAAGAGTTTAAATTTACTCCGGTATCAATGGGTAATCCGCACTGCGTAATTTTGACAGACGAAGAACCTCGAAAAATGGCTGAAAAATATGGGCCTTATATTGAGAAGCACGAATATTTTCCCGAAAAAACAAATACAGAATTTGTAAGAGTAAAATCCAAAAATGAAGTTGATTTATGCGTATTTGAAAGAGGCTGCGGAATTACATTAGCCTGCGGAACAGGTGCTTGTGCAACGGTTACAGCTTGCGTTTTAAATAACTTAACAGAACAAAATGTTAAAGTAAATTTGCCGGGCGGGGCTGTATTTATTGAATGGCAAGGTTCTATGGAAAACCCTGACAAAAATATATTTATGACAGGTCCTGCAAATTACAGTTTCTTTGCAGAATACATATTGTAAAAATTTTTATTTCCATGATATTATTTGAATATACACTAGAATAGGAGAATTATTAAAAATGAAAACTTATGAATTAATGGCAATATTCAAACCTAATTTGGATGCCGAAGAAGTTGATAAAGCTATTGAAGCTTTAGGAAAAACTGTTTCTGATTTGAAAGGCAAAGTTGTATCTACAGACAAAACAGGTAGAAAAAAATTAGCTTATGATATTCAAAATTTCAGAGATGGCTTCTTTACAACGTTTGTATTAAGTTTACCGGAAGAAAATGTTGCAGAATTTAAACGTCAATTAAGATTGAGCGATAATATTTTAAGAACTATGTTCTTAGAAGCATCAAAAGCATCAGTTTAATGAGGTAAAAATGTCAATAGCAAAATCAGTAGTTACAGGAACAGTATACAGAACACCTGAAAAACGTTTTACACAAAACAATATTGCCGTATCAGACTTCGTTCTTGATATAGGTGACAGAGAACAAATGTTTATCAGAGTTGTTTCAAGAAAAACAGCTCTTGATGAAGTTGTTTCTTCATTAACAAAAGGTGAACGAGTTCTTGTTGAAGGCAGATTACAAACAAATACTGCCAAAATGGATGACGGTTCAGAAAAGAGAATATATGAGATAGATGCAAATACCATAGAAAAAATGGGTGAGGCATCAGAAGTTTCATCAAATTCTAACTACGGAACCGAAGAAATTGTTAAGTTTGAATCAGACGACATGTCTAATGAACTTATCAATGAAGATGAAATTCCGTTTTAGCGGATTTTGGCAAGTGCGCCGTGTGAGCGAAAAGCGAACCCAGCACGTCCTAATGAGAAACTTGATGAAGCGAAATGAATTTGAAAAATTTATGTAGCGAAATGAAAAGTTTCGAGTTGCCAATAATCCAAGACAGCGGATTTGCAGACGGACGAAACGAAGTGAGTCCGGATAGCGAACAGATTGAGTCGGATATGGCATAAGCCATAAAGACGAAACTCTGTGAGCAAGGAGTAAATCCAAGACAGCGGATTTGCAGACGGACGAAACCGTTAAAAGCGGTATCACAAAAATCGTAAGCAGTGGCACAAAACAGGTGCGAAGAGGACAAGTCTATAAGTGCTCGTCAAAATTGAATAAAAACACCTCGAGTGCGTTAGTCGAACAAAGCGCTATCTAGAAAATTAAAAAAACAGAATAAAAATCGTCAAAAGCGATATTACAAAAATCGTAAGCAGTAGTACAAAACAGGTGCGAAGAGGACAAGTCTATAAGTGCTCGTCAAAATTGAATAAAAACACCTCGAGTGCGTTAGTCGAACAAAGCGCTATCTAGAAAATTAAAAAAACAGAATAAAAATCGTCAAAAGCGATATTACAAAAATCGTAAGCAGTAGCACAAAACAGGTGCGAAGAGGACAAGTCTATAAGTGCTCGTCAAAATTGAATAAAAACACCTCGAGTGCGTTAGTCGAACAAAGCGCTATCTAGAAAATTAAAAAAATCAGAATAAAAATCGTCAAAAGCGATATTACAAAAATCGTAAGCAGTAATATAAAAAGGCTAGAAAGGCAAAATAAAAAAATGGCAAGACAAAACTTGGATGACAAGAAAAAACGTAAGAACTGCAGTCTTTGCGGTGACAAAGTTGAGTCAATCGATTACAAAGATGCAGCAAAATTGAAAAGATACTTGACAGAAGCAGGAAAAATTATTCCTCGCAGAATCACAGGTAACTGCGCTAAGCACCAAAGAATGATTGCAACAGCAATTAAACGTGCCAGAGAAGCAGCAATTATTGATTACGTTTTTGATTAATATTGTCAAAAATTACTGTGAAAAAACGGTGGTCTTTATGACTGCCGTTTTTTGTTGTAAATTTATCTGACAATCATAAATGATTTTAGACTCCTGCCAGCTCCGTCACCTTTTGTTGAAACAACATCATATTTATTCAGATAATTCATAGATGTGGAGCTACCGCCGTCAAAAGTCATTGCTCTATCCCAACCGAGACTTTTTACATAATCATGAACTTCATACAAATCCATAGGGTGTTCATCCGTGATAATAAGTATATGTGCTTCACCATTTTTTAAGCCTATTACGGTTCTTGAAGTTTTATGCAGAACGGAGCAACTTTCTCTAACTATTTCATCACCATCTTTAACCACAAAAAATTCTTCTTCCAACCTTAATTGCGGATATACAAGCGGACCTGCTTGTGCAGATGTCACAATATTACATCCAAATTCAACCTCACTTTTGTGTGGCACAATCTCGTAATGTAGTTTTGTTTTGTCATTATAGCATTCTACAATCCTGAATTCAGTGCGATTGAGAATTTTGTCCAAATTTCGTCTCAATATTCCGTTTGTAAACAAACTTGCATTCATTATTGGGTCTTCTACAGTATTTCTGTCAGTAACAATGTATGAAATTGATTTTTCATTGTTTGGATCAAAATAACCTGCATTTACAGTTAACCTTGCTTTTGCTCTTTGGTGAGCTTCTTTGTTAGTAATCAAACTGTCATTGCTGACAAATTTAATACGCTTTTTTATTTTTTCACCTTTTAATGTTATGTGATAAATTCCGTCATTGTATTTTACGTCAATATCACTTGCCGAAAACACAGGAACAGCAAATAACATAACAGACAAAATACTTAATAAAAATTTTTTCATATTATAAATCCTTTGATTTGTAAAAAGCTATTATTGCACACAAAAAAGCAAACGGAGGGAATGTTGAAGTTATAATCGGATGCAACACCCCTTTTTCTGCCAGCAAATCGAAAAATGGCAAAGTAATGTAATAAAGAAATATGCAGCCAATTGCAATTGTAAAACCTATAAGCCTCTGTTCTCTAGGTTTGCTAAAACCTAATAATGCGCCCAATATTGCTAATAAAACACACACAAACGGATGCAGAAACCTTTGCAAATATTTATTTAACATATATCTGTATTCTTCATCCAAATTTTCGACTTTTAAAAGTTTTATATAACTTTTTAAATCTTTGTTAGTAATCTCACGTTCTTTTTTGGTGGAATAAGTCATTAATGTGTATGCATTTTTTGCATCTTCACCCTCAAGAATATTCATTGTCGGGTATTTTTTTATCTCCTCAAAAATTCCGTCACCGGATATATTATAATGAGTAATATCCTCTAAAATCCATTTATCAGGAGTCGTTTTACCTGTTTTAGCAAAATAAATATCGTTTAATTGATGAACATCCGAATATTGCTTACTTTTAAAATCAAGAACAATAACATTCGACAAAGTTTCATTTTCAAACTTTGAAACAATAACTGCATTTGTAGGTACACCTTCTTTATCTTTTTGAGTATATATATACTGTGTTGAAATATGGTAACCATCCAAAAGTTTTGATTTATATTCAGCATACGGAACAAGTTTGTCGCTTGTTATAAAACAACATCCCGTAACAATTAAACTTAAAACTATAACAGGAGCTATTATTCTACCAAATGACATTCCTACTGCTCTGAAAATAGTTAACTCGGAATCCTTGCTGAGTTTATCAAAAGTGAATAATGTACCTAATAGCAATCCTACAGGAAATGCCTTTGCCAGGATGTTTGGCAATTCATAAGTCAAAGATAAAATTGCCGTTTTTACCCCATAATAACCAGCAAGAGTCTTTTTTATAGTATTAAGTAACATTTCAGGAGCAATCCAAACTACTGAAAATAAAAGTATTGCAACAAAAGATGCTACTAATACCTGATTAAAAATGTACTTGTCATATATAGTTAATTTAAATTTAGGAATTTGCATTATAACTCAAAATCCTTTCCTAAATAAAATTCTTTTGCAACAGGATCGTTTGCCACATCTTCACTTTTGCCTGCAACTTTTATTTGTCCGTCAAAAATAACATACGCTCTGTCTGTAATTGACAAGGTGGCTTTAGGGTTATGGTCAGTAATCAAAATACCGATTCCCTTATCCTCTGAGATTTTTCTTATATTTTCTTTAATATCACCGATAGCAATTGGGTCAATACCTGCAAACGGTTCATCTAAAAGCATAAAATCAGGGCTTGCAGCCAACGCTCTTGCAATCTCAACCCTTCTGCGTTCACCACCTGACAATGACACAGCAGCATAAGAACGTAATCTCAATATACCGAATTCGCTCAAAAGTTCTTCCAGTTTTCGTTTCTTTTCATCAACAGTAAGCTTATCATTCATTTCAAGAACTAGCTTTATATTATCTTCAACAGAAAGTTTTCTGAAAATTGAAGCTTCCTGAGGCAAATATCCAATGCCGGCCTTTGCCCTCTCATTCATCGGCCAAGCGGAAATATCTTCTCCATCTAAAAATATATGTCCCTTATTAGGTTTAATCAACCCTACAACCATATAAAATGTCGTAGTTTTACCTGCACCGTTAGGCCCCAAAAGACAAACAACTTCCCCCTTGTTCACATCAAAAGATACATCGTTCACAACACTTCTGTCACCGTATATTTTTATAAGATTTTTTACCTCAATTCTCATTTAATACCCCTTCTGTCATAAATATTTTATTAAAAAAAAACATATAAATCAAATTGTATACTTGAATTTCATAAAAAAAACAGATATAATGATCAATAATATCATTGGAGTTGGTTATGAAAAAATTTGGATTTACTTTATTTGAAACATTATTAACGCTTTCGATTGTCGGTATAATTTCAGCATTAACGGTCCCAACACTTGTCAATAACCATCAAAAACAAATTTATACAACATCATTACACAAATTTTATAATGATTTGGACCGTGCTATTCAAACTTATATGGCAAATCAACATATAGATGATTTGTCAGAATCTGATTTGGCAGGAAATGAAGACGGTTTGAGGGAATTTGTAAACGATAATTTTAAAATCCAAAAAAATTGTGGAACAAAATTATATCAAAATGAAAATAACTTTTGTTTTGCAAGATACTACAGGAAAATTAATAACAACAATAATATAGATATGAGCTCTCTTAGCTGCAGTGTTGTTTTTTCAATGCAAAGCGGTATGTCTGTATGCATGAATACTCAAAATTGGGGACTGACCGCAGATGTAGATACTAACGGGCCGAATGGTCCGAATATTATAGGAAGAGACCTAATTCAAGGTATATCTGTGAATTCAGACGGCAAAATAGAACCGATAAATACTAACGACGATGGTTATTATTTTGACCAAATATTGAAAAATAACTGGAAAATGAATTATTAAGTTTTGTAAATATATCTTTAATATATGTTATAGATATACTGTATGATGGAATACATGTAGTATAAACCATTTTCTTTTTCTTTATTTTCTCCTACACACTAACCTTTTACCAAATTTTGCCGTTCCCCTAAAGAGCGGCTTTTTTGTTGCTTAATTTCCGACATAAAAATCATAATACGCTAATGTTTTATGCGGATTATCTTTTGAATAAGCTCTTATAGTATAAAATCCCTTTTGGTTTAGCACAAGATAATCCGTATAATAATGAACTTCTTCGTCCTTTAATCTGACATCCTTTGTCCATATAAGATCATACCCCATTCTTCCATAGTCGTTATCGTTTTTTATAACCTGAAGATAAAGATATCTTGATTCAACCTTTTTGGGCATAAGTATAATATAATAAATACGTGCACCTACAGGAAAAGATTTTTCATAATCATAGATATTTTTTTCAGTAATTGGATGACGATTTAATAAAATCGCAGCTTTATCTGATTGAAAAGTGCATGAAGTGAGAATAAAACAAGATATAATAACAGATAATATCAGGAAAAATTTTTTCATTTTATTTTTCCGCTTTTTCTAAATCTTGTATCTTTGCTTGAACCGTTTTTGCAGTAGCTTCATCTTTGTTTTGAGTTAAAAATATTTTGTAATTATTAATAGCTTCCGATTTATTACCATCCTGCTCATATGCAAGAGCAAGAGCATAATATGCATAGCTATAATTGGGGTTTAGAGAAATGACCCTATGGAAACATTCTTTTGCTTTGTTATTATTTTTATCATTTGCATAAACTAATCCAAGATTAAACCATCCGTCAGTATAATTAGGATTTACAACAATGGCTTTTTTATAGTAACTTATTGCATTTTTATTATCATTTTTTAATTTATACACATTACCTAACTTCAAAAGAGTAACCTCATCCGCAGGTTTAATTTTTAAAGCATCCTGATAATTTTTGATAGATACATCATAATTTTTTTCTTTGTAACTATCATCACCTTTTGAAACAAGATCTTGATATTGTTTATTATCAGCTTCATCTGCCGCCTTTACGGAATCCGCAGACAATACAACATCTTGAATAGCACCATCATTTTTCTGAACATCAGATTTACTTGTCAAAGAAATAAATTTTGCAAATTCCTGACTGTACAAAGTTTTGTCAGGCGCCATAGCTATTGCTTTTTCAAACATTTCTGTTGCTTTATCATTCAAACCGCATTCCGCATAAGCTTTTGCAAGTCCGTAATATGCATAACTATCCTGAGTATTGGCATCAATTGCTTTTTCAAACATTTCTGTTGCCAGAGAATAATTATGAGACTTTAAGAACATATCACCTTGAGCAACATATGCTGCAGTTAAATTTTTCTGAACATTGGCATTATCTTTTTCTTGCAATAATTCTTTATACATAGCTATCGCATCCGAATAATTTCCCGACGCATGCAAAACCAAAGCCTTATTAAATCTTATGTTATAATCGCCCGGTTTATCCACAAGAGCTTCATTATAATATTTTAAAGCATTTGCATAATCTTTTTTCAAATGATAACAACCTGCCAAATCTTCAACAAGTTCAGGATTTCTTTTATCTTTTTGCAATTCCAAAGCTTTTTGATAATTTTTTATAGTATCATCAATCTTATTCATTCTTCTGTAAACTACACCAATGTTCTGATAAGCACGAGCATCATCCGGAAATTTAGAAATATACATTTTATAATTTGCAATAGCGGCTTCATCTTTATCCATATCCGCAAGCAAATTACCATAATCAAGTCTTAACGCATTCAAATCCGGCTGTTGTCTGAATACAATATCATATTGAGCAAGTGCTTGTTCGTTTTTACCTAACTCTTGATACGAAGAAGCCAGATTTATGTGTGCGGAAATATTGTCAGGGTTTAAGTCCACTGCTTTTTCTAATATTTCAACCGCTTTGTCATATTTTTTTGTTTGGTATAATGCCAAACCGTAATTTACATAATCTTTAAATGCAACCGGATTTTTAGCATAAAGTGCATCATATTCATTTACTGCACTTTCAAAATTGCCGTTGCTAACATAAGATGCCGCCAAATTTTCTCTTGCTTCTTTATGTTGAGAATACGTTGCCAAAAACTTGTTGTAATTTTCAATTGCAGCCTTATAGTCTCTCAATTGATAATCAACATTTGCGATATTCAGGTAGTTATATATATACTCCGGACACATTTCTATAACTTTTGTGTAAGCTTCAAGCGCTTCTTTATATTTGCCCTGATTTTCATAAATGCTTCCGATACTTACATATATATATCCATCAGTAGGCTTCAGTTCAATTACTTTTGTATATACATTCAAAGCTTTATCATATTCACCAATTTCACTGTATACACCTGCAAGTTTAGTAAGAATCATAACATCCTGAGGAGCAATTTCTAACGCTTGCGTAAGCTTTTCAACAGCTGTCGTGTAATCTTCTTTGTATTCAGCAGAACAAGCCTGCTGGTACAAATAATTTGCTGCCGGTGTCATTGCATAAGAAGTTCCCGACAAAGCTATAGTCAACAATCCCGAAATCAGTAATTTTTTATTTATATTCATAATTTGCTTATTGCTCCCTGTATACCAATATTATAGCAAAAATTATATTTGTGTAAAGCTGTGAGAATATACTTCGTTATTTAACAAAATATTTGCCGCTTTTATAACCTCTGTTTGTTCTTTAGATTTTGTGTCATAATCCCAATCACTTATTACCCCAAAATCACTTATAATTTTTGTCAAATTTATATATAAATTATCAATTTCATTCTTCGGCTCATTTTTGATAAGCATTTTTAATATACGAACAAGTTCAATATCTTTTGCATCAATAATTGCAGCATCTAAACCTGCACCATATGCCATTACCGCATATACTCTGTTGAGCAAACTCCTTTGAAATGCTCCGTTTGAAATATTTGAAAGTCCGATTACGGTTTTCACCGGAGGATCAAAGCTTTCTTTTACCATCTTTATCGTATTTAATGCTTCAATAGCTTGTGATTGGTCAACACAAACGGGCAAAATTAAAGGGTCAAAAAATATTTTTTCACTTTCAAGCCCTTTTTCAATACATTTTTCATATATTTCAAATGCTATTTCTAATCTTTCATCCGCAGTTTTCGGAATACCTGTTTCCTTTGACATTGTTAGTGCTATCAGGTTGCTGTCATGCTCAATTGCCAAATCAATTGATTTTGATAGTTTTGGTTCATCTTTTGTTGTGCTGTTGATAAATGTTTTTCCTAAAAAACTATTCAATCCGCTTTCCATTTCAGCAATATTAGTTGTATCAAATGATATACCACAACTTGAATTTTCCGAAACCAACTTTGAAAGCCAGGATAAAATTCCTTCCATATTACCTTTTGCAGGACCAACGTTTAAATCAATAAAATCCATATTGTTTTGAACACAGATAAGATTTTTTACAAAATCTTCGTCCCGAGTAATCAAAGCTTGCTTAACGGAATTAGAAATAATATGTAAATTTTCGCCAATTAAAATCATAAAAAAATATTATCATAAAAATAGTTCTCAAGAGCTATATAACATAACCTTTGAGGCTATTGACAGCGGTTGAAAATGTAGTTATCATATATGTATTGATATAGCATCCACAAATGTTACAAAAGTTTACAATAAATTTCTTTACTTGGGGCGCAAATTTTGCTGACTTTGTGTTTTCATACTACTAGAAAAATTTGTCAAGTTGTGATAAAATAGTGTGCAATAAAATGTAACAAAAAAGGAGAAGGTCTATGGCAGTTTTAACTACAAAAGTAACAAAAACAAATCCGACAAAATCCAAATTTAATGATGAGTTTGAAAGCTATTTAAAAAAACAATGTTTGAAAACTACTTTCAACGGTATTGAACTTGAAACATTCTCTTGGTACAAAAAAGTACTTGGATTGATATAAGCACATTCTGATATCAGAATTAACAAAAATTTTAAAAAACCACCCGTCATCGAAGGGTGGTTTTTATATATAGGAGTTTTAATAAATCTTTACAAAAAAGGCAATTTTTTATTAGTTATATACTTTATATATTTGAGATATAAGAGTATAAAATTATAGGTTTATTATGGGCAACTTTCACATTGATAAAAGTACATATGCTACAGATCCAAGATTTCAGGCATTGCGTGATGCCGGAATTTCATATGAAGATTTTTCTTTTAATCAAAGCTATTATCTAAATACTCTTAGCAAATCAAGCATTATGGATTTGTACAAAAAAGGGCAAGCTATGTATGAAAAATACACTGCTCTTTATAATAATCAGAATAATATTTTTATAAAAATGAAGGCAGATGCACGTATAAAAGAAAATAAATATAATGATTTGCTTACTGCATATGCTAAAAACAGTCAAACAGGGGAAGCAACTTCTCATGATAAAACAGTTGCTGCATTATATTCAGGATTCACATCTGAACTCCAAAACAATTTAACTGATGCTGAAATAATGAAAGATATATATTTAAGTCAAAGATTTAATGCTGTTGACATGCAAAGACGCGGTTTGATGGGATAAATATACATTTACCCCCTTGCAATTTTTTTTTGATATATTATTATTTTCCTTGTAGAGTGCTTACGCCAATAATCACTCAACAAGAAAAGGAAATTAACATGAATCTTAAAAACAAACAAGAAATTGTTAAAAAGTACGGTAAAGATGCTAAAGATACCGGCTCAACAGCAGTTCAAGTAGCTATGATGAGCAAAAAAATCTCTGAATTAACAGAACACTTGAAATCTAACAAAAATGACTTCGCTACAAAAAGAGGTCTTTTGATGATGGTAGGTAAGAGAAAAAGATTACTTTCTTACTTGAAATCAAGAAACTTGGATGAATACAGAGAATTGGTTAAAAAACTTGGTATTCGTGGCTAATAAATACCGTTCCTAAAATTTAAAGAGGTCATCAAATGATGACCTCTTTTTTATTTGCTATTTTTAATATTTTTAGCACGTTCTTTTTCTGTTCGGATACATAATATTACATTTTTTTGTTTTGATTTGATTTTGAGTTGTGTTTAGTTTTTCTATGTAGCTTTGTGCAGCAATGTTTACGTCATTTGGCACATTTGCCGAATTATTTACACAACAAAAATTCATACCTGAAAACATAATTACACTAAAAATTGACAAAAAAACAGCTTTAAAATTTTTCATAAACATTTTCCCCTTTATTTTTCCCATAATATAATTAAGGGATTTTTTATTGGAAAATTGCTAAATTTTACACTTATATTTTACAAAAATTTAAATATCTTATGTTTATTATAAAATAGGATTATGAAAGCACTAAAATCAAATCGTTTACATATAGGGTTTTTTGGCAAAACTAATGTCGGAAAATCTTCTTTGATAAATAAAATTACAGGGCAGGATGTTTCGATAGTGTCTGAAATTGCCGGAACTACGACAGATGTTGTTGAAAAATCTATGGAACTTTTACCAATAGGTCCTGTTACGTTTTTAGATACTGCAGGACTTGATGATAAAACAGAACTCGGGAAAAAACGTGTCGAAAAAACTTTAAAAATTCTTGACAGAACAGACATTGCAGTTATAGTTTGCGAACCTGATAATTTTGATCATTATGAAAAAGAACTAATTAGTAAATTAGATAAATTAAATATTCCATATATTGTTATTGTTAATAAAACAGATATAAATGATAAAAGACTTGATAATATTGAAAATGTTTTATACATATCCGCAAAGAATGATAATGATATTACATTTAAGTTTAAAAATGAATTAATAAAATTATTGCCCGACGATTTTGTAAATTCCCCCAAAATTGTCGGGGATTTAGTTAGTGAAAAAAGTACGGTTATATTGGTCATTCCGATTGACAAAGAAGCGCCAAAGGGCAGACTTATATTGCCTCAGGTTCAAACTTTACGAGATCTTTTGGATAGTGATTGTTTAGTTTATACTGTTAAGGACAGTGAACTTGATCAAGCTTTGAATAATTTAAAAAAGCCGCCTGCTCTTGTAATAACAGATTCTCAGGCGTTTAAAAAAGTTAGTGAAATAGTTCCGAAAAACATACCTTTGACATCATTTTCAATTCTTTTTGCGAGATTAAAAGGTGATTTGAACGAATTTATAAAAGGCGCTAAAGCTGTCGATAATCTTCAAGACGGTGATAAAGTTTTGATTTTGGAAAGCTGCACTCATCATGCAATTGAAGACGATATAGGCAAAGTAAAAATACCGAATCTATTAAGAAAAAAAACAGGAAAGGATTTAATATTTGAGCATTTTTCAGGTCATGATTTTCCTGAGATAAAAGATTATAAGCTGATAATTCATTGCGGTGCCTGTATGACAAACCGCAGAGAAGTTTTATCAAGAATATTAAAAGCAAATGCACAAAATGTTCCGATAACAAATTACGGAATAGTTATATCATACTGTTTGGGAATTATTGATCGAGCTATTAAACCTTTTAATTGTTAATTTAATACAAAAATATGATGAAAATATATTATATTTGGCATTAATATGTTGTTATGTATGATTGCGCAACGGAAGACAAAGAACTAAAAAAAGTCGGGCTGGAACTAATGTTTATGACGCCGGAAAAAGGTGCTATCGACAATTGGATTACTGCAGTAGAACTTGCAAAAATGGTTGAACTTCCTGTCGATATAGTGAAGAAAAAACTGGTGATATTAAAAGATGCAGGGATTGTCAGAGTAAAAGGAATAAATCCGAAATATTGGAAGTTTGATGATTACAGTTTTCAAAGAATGCCTGAAGATGATGAAATCTATATGCTTTTGTGCAGTTTCGATGATGTAGATTTTGATAAATATTTTCAATATTAATAAAATTTATTAACAAAAAATTTTTTTAGGATATTTAAGATACATGTGAATATACTTAAAATCCAAAATTTTAATATAACCCCAACATTTGGCATAAGAAAAATCGGAAAAACAGAACATTTGTATGTTTCTGAACCTGATACTTTTGAACATAACAAAATTAATCAGAAATTTAATAAATTCTATGACAAAATTGAAAGTGATATATATACACCTGATGATGTCAGAAATATGGCATTAAGAATTTCTAAAAAGACTAATATTCCAAAGGATGAAATCTACTCCGTTATGGGAATACTAAGCCAATATTCAAGTTATAAAAGCTTGAAAAATATAAAAGATTATTTAAAAGAAAACAATATAAGTTTGATTTCAAATTCATTGCCTTACTATGAATATAAAAAATCAGATAATTCCCCTTGTTTGACCAATGTTATGCACTATATTTCTTTGAGGAATTTTAATTTTGCAAAAGATTCTTCGTCATTTGAATTTTCGAAAAAGGCACTATTTTTAGATTCTGATCTGATTAACATAATCAAAAATATGTCAGAAAAAGATAAATCAGAGTTTTATAAGATATGCCTTAAAAATGATAAAACTAAAGTAATATATTTAAAAAACTTTGAAAATGGATACAATATATTAAACCAAAAAGAAGATTTTGAAACTTTCACAACAAAGACAATAGAAAAAGCTAAAAAAATCAGCAAAAAATATAACAAACCCATTAAGAAATCAGTAGAAATATTACTAAATGCAAAAAATATAAAAGAATTTAAAAATCTGGGAATAGAATATGAAACTATTTCACAGGAATTGGCATGTTCTCCGGAACAAATAGCAAATAATTTAAATCCGGTAGTTCCGACTCGTCAAGAAATGCTGAAACTCGTTGATAAAGTTGCAAACAGATACAGCAAAACACAAAGTGAATTTGAAAAAAGTAAAAATGATATAATTGATTTTTTGGATAATGCAAATACGATTATTACACCGCAAAAGTACTGTAAATATCTGAAAACAATGCATAAAGAAATTAATAAATATATAAAACAACAAGGAAAATCGCTTGAGGATGTATATTATCTGATTCCTTCAAAGAACAAAAGCTACATTATTACTAATTATCAATATCAAAAAACAAACGATATAAAAAACCCAAAAAATATTTACATAGACGGCAGCGCCGAAGATTATAAAACTCTTTCTCAAAAAATAAAGCCAAATTCTACTGTTGTGTTTTTGGACGATTGTGCTATATCAGGTTTGTCGTATACAAAAGATATATTTGCATATGATAATATAAATAATTTTTTACCGAAAGATAAAAATATAAATATTATATTTGCGCCAATGGTTGCCTCTGAAACAGGAATAGACAGAATAAAAACAATAAGAGCACGAGTTGGCAGAGATGAATACGACAAAATAATATGCCCTAAGATTTTGCAGCCAAATAACAAATTTGTAAGTGATGACTCTGTAATTAGGGGCAGTTTACCAAAAAATGAGACAAAATACATAACATCATTACTATTTCCATATATGGGACCTGATTCTAATTCAGAATTGTTAATTCCTATATATGAAAAATTCTTTATTGTTCCGGAAGCGCAAAAAGTACCTTTAGGTTCATTTGATTACATTGACAGTCCATTTTTTAATTAATTATTTTCCGATACAGAAATGGTCAAATATGTTATTCAAAATTTCGTCTGTTATAACTTCACCGGTAATTTCATCAAGATATAATAACGCAGATTTTACATCAATAGAAATCAAGTCCTGTAATTGATGTTCTTTTGACGCATCAAGTGCAAGCATCAGACTGGTTCTGCATTTTTCAAGGCAATCCTGTTGTCTGTTGTTTGTTACGAATTCCGTATCTTCAAGTGAAAAGTTGTATGCCGTTTCTTTAATCTTTTTCTTTAATTCTTCCATCCCCTCTTTTGTGATTGTAGAGAGGTAATGAACACCGGCTTCTCGCTGACCTTTATACAAATCAACTTTATTAGCAATTACTATATGATTTTTATTTTTTACAAGTTCTAATATTGTTTTGTCATCTTCGTTCATTCCTGAAGATGCATCATATAAAAACAGCACCAAATCGGCTTCTTCTACAGATTGTTTGGAATATTCAATCCCTATTTCTTCTACTTTCCCGACTTCGTCATTATCTCTGATTCCCGCAGTATCAATCAGCGTTATTGCAACATCCCAATCAAGAGTTTCTTTTAAAACGTCTCTTGTCGTGCCTGCAATGTCAGTTACAATAGCTCTCTCTACATTTAATAATGTGTTAAATAAAGATGATTTTCCAACATTTGGTTTGCCGACAATGGCTATTTTTATACCCTGACGCATAATATTTGATGAGTTTGCAGAAGACAGGATATTATCAATTTTTTCAATAGCTTTTTGAAATTCATCAATCAAATATGAATATTCAGGTTCAACAACTTCATCGGGAAAATCAATTCCTGCAACGATTTTTGAAAGTATATTAAAAATATCCCCTCTTATTTCTTTAATTTTTTGTCCTAAGACTCCAGATAGGTTTTTAACGGATTGTTTGGCAAAATCTTTGGTTTTTGCATGAATCAAATCAGCTACAGCTTCTGCCTGTGACAAATCCATTTTTTTATTCAAAAATGCGCGTTTTGTAAATTCGCCTCGTTCTGCCATTCTTGCTCCGTTTTTCAAAACGATATCAAGAATGTTTCTTACAACATTAATGCCGCCATGACAGTGGATTTCTATAACATCTTCACCTGTATAACTATGCGGATTTTTAAAAGGTAAAAGTATAACCTCATCAATCTTTTTATCACCATCAAGAATCCAACCATGTGAAATTTTTCCGGCTTCAAGATTGTGTTTTGAATAAATTTTATCAACTATTTCAAAACACTTGTCGCCGGAAATCCTGATAACGCCGACTCCGCCTGTACCTATTGGGGTTGCAATAGCAGCTATTGTATCAAACTCTTGAATAATGTTCATAAAATGATTTTATCATAAAATAACACTATATGAATTTTTTAAAACAAATTATAAATTTGAAATAATCTCTCTTGAAGGAAAGGTAATTTTTTTGTATTATCTCCGTATGATTTCTGTGATAATAACAAGTTACAATTATAGTCAATATATAAAAGATACTATACAATCTGTTATTGATCAAACATACAATGATTGGGAACTTATAATTATTGACGATTGTTCAAAAGATAACTCAGTTGATATAATAAAAACATTTAATGACAAAAGAATAAAACTGATTATTAATGAACAAAATTTGGGGTTAACGAAATCAATAAAAATAGGAATCGAAAAAGCTTCTGGTAACTGGATTGCTTTCTTAGAAAGTGATGATTTTTGGGCTAAGAATTATCTTGAAGAAAAAATAAAAATTATTAAAACAAGTCAAGAAAGTGCAGTTATATTTAATAATGTTGAAATGTTTGGAAATATCGACAAAATTAATTATTTCAATAAGAAATATCCGACAAAATTTTTTGATAACAAAAAATTCCCCAAAAATATGTTCTTTGATATTACTACAAAAAACAGATTGCTTACGCTCTCTGCTGTGTGTATAAAGAAAGATTTATTTTCAAATTTTAATTTTAATGTAAAGGATGACCGATTTTTTGATTGGTGGCTTTTAATTCACGTCGCAAGAAAAAATAAATTCTATTATATTCCTCAAAAATTAACTTTTTGGAGATTACACAAAAATAGTTATGTAAATAAAAAAGATAAAAATATAAAATTACCAACAAACATGCTGGCATATTTTGATATTTTTATAAAAGAAAAAGATTTAATTTCATTATTATTAGCTGCTTATATACTATTTAGAACTATTATAAAAAAATATTTATTCAAGATATTTGAAAAAAATAAAAAATATTGATAATATCAGAATATGTTAAAAATACCAATCCCTGAAAATAATATAAATTATTCTTTGTTTGAGAAGTATCTTACAAGGTCATTTTCGTTTGCCGTAACGGGATTAACTACTATTTTGAGACTGTTTTTAATAAAGCAGATAAAAAAAATTACTGAAAAAAAAATTCTTTTTATAACCTCAACAGAACAAAACGCTCTAAAATATCAAAATGATTTGCAAAAAGCATTTGATATAAATGCGGAAATAATTCCTTTTCAAAATATATCAATGTATGAAACAGTTTCTCCTAACAGATATGATTATGCAGAACAGGTGAGAATTTTAAAAGAAAAACCTCAGGTTGTAATTGCACCTGTAAAAGTTTTGCTTGAAAAATTCCCGACAGAAAAATTCTATAAAAATAATTCTTTTGAAATAAAAATTGGTGATGAAATAGAACCAAAATCTATAGCACAAAAATTCATAGATTTAGGCTACAAGCGTTCAACTATGGTTAGCGATATCGGAGAGTTTAGTATTCGTGGTGATATTATTGATTTTTATTCTTTGAATAAATATCCTGTGAGGATTGAACTTTGGGGAGATGAAGTTGTTGATATCAGATATTTTAATAACGAAACCCAAAAATCTATTGAAAAATTAAAGAATACACAAATTCTACCGATGTATAAGTTTGTGTTAGACGAATGGAAGAATAGAGGAATAGAGGAACAGCTATTTAATAATAGTGATAATAGCGACATTTTACAAAAAACTCAAACCGATGATGAATACTCATCTATTCCTCTATCCATCTATCCCTCTGATGAAGATGGCTATTTTGAAGGAATAGATATTTATCAAAATTATTTTAACAGCGAAATGGTTAGTATTCTTGACTATTTTGAAGATTATATCGTTGTGTTGGATGAAACATCCGAAATATATTCAAAATATCAATTTGTAGATAAAGGTTTTGTTGAACAGCTTGAAGAAAATATAAAATTAGAACAGCATAAAAAACTTAAAGGATTGAACCATTTTACTTTTGAAGAATTTATTAATAAGCTTGCAGGATTTGTAAAAGTTGGATTTAATAATTTTATAGATTCTGATATGGATGAAATTATAGAATTTAATTCTCAGCCTGTTCAAAATTTTAGTGCAAAACTTGATGATATAGCGCAATACATTAACCAAAAGCCAGATTATAAATTTATTATTGCAACCGATTATCCTGAACGTGTAAAAGAAATACTAGCAGAAAGAGAAATTTTTGATATTGAATATAACGAAAGCATATCTGCTACAGGTTCAATACTTGAAGATTTTAAGACAATAATTCTTACGGACAGAGAGCTGTTTAATAAACGTTCTAAAGAAGTAACCTCGACAAAACGCTCATATTATAAAGAAAAACCTGAATATATTGAAAGCATAAATGACATAAAAGAGGGTGAATACGTAGTACATTCAATACACGGTGTCGGGGTTTATGTAGGGCTTTCAAAACAAGAAATTGACGGACAATTAAAGGATTATCTGACAATCGAATATGCTAACAAGGATAGATTGCATATTCCGGCGGAACAAATAAATCTTCTCGTTAGATACAGAGGCTCAGGAACAATAAAACCAAAACTTTCCCGAATGGGCGGAAAAGATTGGGAAAACACAAAAACCAGAGTTAAAAAAGAGGTTGAGCAGGTGGCATATGACCTTTTGAGGTTATATGCAAAACGTAAAATGCAGAAAGGTATTCAATTCCTTCCTGATACAACTTGGCAAATTGAGATGGAAGAAGCTTTTGAATTTACGGAAACTCCCGATCAAATGAAAGCTATTAATGATGTAAAATCCGATATGGAAAGTGAACAACCTATGGATAGGCTGATATGCGGGGATGTCGGATTTGGCAAAACCGAAGTTGCAATGAGAGGAATTTTTAAAGCGGTTACATCAGGCAAACAAGTTGCTGTTGTCGTACCTACAACAATTTTGGCATTTCAGCATTATCAAACAATTTCGGAAAGATTTAAACCGTTTGGGGTTAATGTAGAACTTTTATCACGTTTTAGATCTCAAAAAGAACAAAAAGAAACTTTAAAACATCTTGCAACAGGTGAATGTGACGTCGTTATAGGAACTCACCGACTTTTGCAGGATGGGATAGTATTTAAAGATTTGGGATTGTTGGTTATTGATGAAGAACACAGATTTGGCGTTAGACATAAAGAAAAACTAAAACAACTCAGAGAAAATATCGATATCATAACGATGTCTGCGACTCCAATTCCAAGAACATTGTATATGTCGCTTTCGGGTATAAAGGATATGTCAATAATTAACACTCCGCCCAAAAATCGATTGCCAATCAGAACATATGTCGGCGAATGGAATGAAAATATGGTTAAAAATGCCATTATCCATGAACTTGACAGAGAAGGACAAGTTTTTTATCTCTATAACAGAGTAGAAACTATTGATGAATTTAAAATGCAGTTGCAAAAACTCGTCCCAAATGCCCGTATAGCAATCGGTCATGGTCAAATGGATGAAAAGGTTCTGGAAAATGTGATTATTGATTTTGCAAACCATGAATATGATATTCTGCTTGCAACAACAATTATCGAAAACGGCATTGATATCCCGAATGCAAACACAATGATTATCCACAATGCCGACAAATTCGGACTTGCACAATTATACCAACTGAGAGGTCGTGTCGGACGTTCCCAAAGACAAGCATATTGTTATTGCTTCTATACAAAGTCAAAAGAAATTACCCACGATGCAATGCAAAGACTCAAGGCTATAAAAGAATTTACTACACTTGGAAGCGGTTATCAAATAGCAATGCGTGATGTCGAAATCAGAGGGGTAGGAAATATATTGGGAACCAAACAACACGGTCATATGGTAAATGTAGGTTTTGATACATATTGCCAGCTTTTGGAAGAAACTGTTCAAGAGCTTCAGGGTGAAAAAGTTGACAAAACAAATCCTGCCATTGTTGACATTAACGTCACAGCATTTATTCCTGACGAATGGGTTGGTTCAAAAGAACAGAAGATGATTGAATATAAACGACTTGCGGATGTAAAATCTGATGTAGAATTGGATTATATAACAGAGGAGTGGAAAGACCGATTTGCAAAACCTCCTCAAAGTGTTGAAAATTTAATTAAATTGATAAAACTAAGACTCGCCGCAACAGAAATTAAGATTTCTCTGATAAGAGAGACTCAAGATAATATTAGAATTTATACACCGTTTACGCAACCGGAATGGAAAATTATACAGAGGACTTTGCCATCTGAAATTATGCGTAAAATTAAATTTACAATTGCGCCAAAATCTTGTACTGACGGAAATTCAATATTATTATTAAACAATTCTTATATGAATTTCGATGAAATATTTAACATTTTAACAGATTTGTTTTATTATATAAACAAACAAATTGTAGAATTCAAAATTTAATAGTCATTCTGAGGCTTTATTTATGAGATCCTTCGCTTTGCTCAGGATGACGCTATTTGAAGCCGAAGAATCTCAAAAATAAAGGAGTAAAAATGAGAGGGAAAAAATTATTAGTAACATTAGCTGTATCTGCTGTATTATTTGCAGGATGCGGATTAAAATCAGGCGAAGCTATTATCAAAGTAAATGATACAAAAATCACTCAGGGTCAATTTGATGAAATGTTTGATAAACAATCAAATACCGGTATGATAAAAGCGTTGGGTGTTGATTTAAAGAGTGATAAAAACAGCTTTATGTATCTTTTAATGAAAGAAAGAATTGTAAATGAGTTGATTATAAAAACACTGCTCGAACAAGAAATCGAAAAAAGAGGCATAAAAGTAACTAACGAAGATGTTGATAATGCTATAAAAGAAATTGTAGATAAGTTAGGTTCAAAAGAACAACTGGACAATATCCTAAAACAAAACGGCATTTCTGCAAATCAGTTTAAATCTGATTTGAAAGAAGAAGTTAAAATGAAAAAATTAGCTTCAGAACTTGGTTCTTCTTCAGTTTCTGATGCTGAAGCAAAAAATTTCTATAACAAAAATATTGATAAATTCAAACATCCGGAAAGAGTAAGAGCTTCTCATATTTTGATTTCAATAAACCCGGAAGAAATTACAAAAATTATAAAATCAGATTCAAAAAATAAATCACTTGATGATGCATCAATAAAGGCAAAAGTTGATGAAGAAATCAAAGTAAAAGAAGCTAAAGCAAATCAATTATTAGCAGAAGTAAAGAAAGATCCGACACAATTTGCAAGAATAGCTAAAGAAAATTCAGAAGATCCTACAACTGCAGTAAAAGGCGGTGATTTAGGTTTCTTTGCAGCAAAAGAAATGGTTCCTGAATTTTCAAAAGCTGCATTTTCAACAAAACCAAGTATGGTTCATGACAAAGTTGTAAGAAGTCAATACGGATATCATATCATTATGGTGACAGACAGAGCTACTGCAGGAACTGACCCTTATGAAAAAGTTCAAAACGATATAAAAGGATATTTACAAAACCAAAAACAGCTTGAGTTGATTGATAATTTAACAGAATCATTGAAAAAACAAGCAAAAATTGAATACGTAAATCCTGAATTTGATCCTGCAAATGTTCAAAAAAGCGTTCAAGAATCCATAAAGAACAGTGCGGAAGCAGCAAAAAAAGTAAAAGAAAATGCTGAAAAAAGTAAAAAATAAAAATTAATTATAAGAAAAGGCGGGCTTTCAAACATAAAGCCCGCCTTTTTTTAAATAAAAAGACTTGCCATATTTGCAGCAAGATTCATATAACTTGACATATCCATTGATGATGATTGTTGCTGATTATTTGAATTATTTGATGAATTATGTTGCTTTGAGGCACTTATCAAATTATAAATGTTTGAATTCATTTGATTTTGAACATCTTGTAAGAAATTCAGATAAGTATATCTTTTAGTTAATTCATTTTTCACAACTTCATCTTGCTTTGATAATATATCTTGCGCCAAACTGTTCATAGAATCTGCTCTTTTGGATTCTATTGCATTCAAATTATCTAAAAATACAGAATTATCAAGATTACCAAATCTTGAAGCAACATCATTCTTCAAACTTTCAAGCATTGGAGTGTATATATTATTTATCATTTTTTGACCGTTTAAAGTGTATGCATCAACTTCTGCCTGAAGATTTTTTTTTGTATCATCATCAAAAACATTTACCGATTTTAAAGAATTAGAAAAAGAATTTTGAGCATAATCATAAATCTTTTTTTCAACATCAGACATGTTGTAATCAGATATTACATTATCGCCTTTTTTATATGTTGTGACTTTATTTTGTCCGTTAATATTTATAGTTCCGCCTTGAAAAGAAGGGGCAGATGAAGAAGATTTTCCCATTACAATCCTTTCCGGAACAAATTTAATGAATTAAAAGGCAAGAATATTATACCATATTTTTCTGTTTTTTGCAAAAATTTGTGATATAATCTGACTATGGATAATTTAGATAACATACAAGAACTTATTAATAATAATAAATTTGAAGAAGCAAAAGAAGAACTTTTAAAAATTATAGAAGCTGATAAAAAAAATGCCGAAGCATTAAAACTTTTAGGACTCTGTTATATAAACCTTGAAGATTACAAAGAAGGGCAATCCGTTTTTGAAACGGTAGTTAAATATATTGATGATGCAACAAGCTGGTTTTATCTGGCAAACTGCTATGACAATTTGGAAGATTATCTGCATGCAATAGCTGCATACGAAGAAGTTTTGAGATTAAGAAGCAGCTATACAGATGCTTATAAAAATCTGGCAATAGTTTATGTAAAAAATCAAGAACCTCAAAAAGCCATAGAAACAGCAAAAAGAGCATTGGACTATGTTACGGATGACTATACTGTCTATTATATAGCAGGAACAGCTTGCATGGCATTAAAAGATTTTAAACAAGCTGTTAATTTTTTCGAAAAAGCACTTGAGTTAAATCCTGAACATTCCCAACTTTACAATAATCTCGGTACTTGCTATGTATCCACAGGTGATTTAGAAAAAGCATATCAGATGTTTGTAAAAGCAAGTGAATATAATCCTGAAAATGCAATCACATACTTTAATATCGGTTCTATTCTTCAAATACAAGGAGATCATGAAGGCGCATGCAATTATTTTGAAAAAGCTTATAAATTAGATCCTCAGGACAATTATCTTGTTGCATTAGCATTATCTGAAGTCAAGATTAATAAAATGGAATCCGCAATTGAGCATTATAAAACTCTTGCAGCTCATCATCCGGAAAAACCGAATTATCAGTATAATTTGGCTTGCTGCTACGACGCTATAGGTGAATACCCAAAAGCAATAATACTTCTTGCACAATTGGTTATGCTCAATCCGAAATCAGTTTCTATGCTCAGAAAATTAGCAAATATTTACGTTAAAATAGGCAAATATTTGAATGCAAAAGAGTTATATGAAAAAATTCTTATGCAGGGAAATGTATCTTTCGAAATATATTACGAATTTGCCAATATATGTGCAAAAACAAATGATACCGATAAAGCAGAAAAAATTCTAAAAAAAGTTATTGAACTAAATCCTGAATTTGCTAGAGCACACAAGGATTTAGGTGTGATATATATGAGCAAAAGATTGTTTGATTATGCAGAAGATGAATTCAAAAAAGCACTTGAAATTGCACCTGATGATTTTGATATTGTATTTGAATATGCAAATTATCTTCATTCAACAACTAACTTTAAAAAAGCTGATGAATACTATGAAAAAGCACTTGAACTTAATCCTCATGATTCTGAGGCTTTGGGTTTTTGCGCATTGAATAAAATGTTATTAGGTGATTTGGACACAGCTTGGCATCAGATCGAACACTCACTTGAACATTATCAAGACGGATTTATGTTCTTTGTTGCAGGTAAAATCAAATTTTTACAAAAACAATATGAAGATGCAAAAATGTATTTTATAAAATCTTATGAACTGGAAAAGGCATCAGATACTGAACAAATGTTAGGACTTTGTTATTTTGAGCTTGAAAATTATGAACAGGCAAACGGAATTTTTAAACATTTGCTTGAAACAAATCCTATGAACATAAATCTTTTGCTAAACAGTGCAAAATGTTACGAAAAATTAGGCGAAAAAGACTCTGCGCTCAAAACTTTAGATGAAATTGTTGAAATTTTACCCGAATGTGAAGAAGCACAAGAAATGATAAGAGCAATCTCATAGCGTTATTTGACAATTGGTATTCAGCTTTTTATAATTGCGTTATGGCTAATATAATTAAAGTTTTAAAAGGAATGAAAGACATTTTGCCTCAGGATATTGATTTGTGGCACAAACTTGAGCAAAATGCGCTTGATATATTTACAAGATACGGTTACAAAGAAATTAGAACGCCTATATTGGAATCAACAGATTTGTTTGCAAGAGGAGTAGGCGATACGACAGATATTGTTAATAAAGAAATGTACACCTTTGAAAAAAGTGAACGTTCATTAACTCTCAGACCTGAAAATACTGCAGGTGTTGTTCGTTCTTTTATCGAAAACGGTATGACAAGATTATCCGCACCTGTAAAACTTTGGTATAAAGGCCCTATGTTCAGGTATGAACGTCCTCAAGCCGGCAGACAAAGACAATTTCATCAAGTTGGTGTTGAAATGTTTGGAATAAAAGAGCCGACAGCCGATGCCGAAGCAATTTTGCTCGCTGTTGATTATTTGAAATCTCTCGGGCTCAACGACCTTGAAGTAGAATTAAATTCACTCGGATGCCCAAAATGCCGAGAGGAATACAAAAGAAGAATAAAAGAAGTTTTGAAACCTGAATTTGATAATCTTTGCGAAGATTGCCAAACCAGATACGAAAAAAATCCTTTAAGATTGCTTGATTGCAAAGTTGAAACTTGTAAAGCTATATTTGAAAAACCGGAAATTCAGGCAGTTATAAAATCTGATTTTTTGTGCGAAGAATGCAAAGAGCATTACGAAACTTTGAAATCATATTTAGAAAAATTGAATGTGAAATATACTGAAAACAAACTTTTAGTTAGAGGATTGGACTATTACAACAGAACAGTTTTTGAAATAAAATCAAACAATTTAGGTTCACAAAACGCAGTCTGCGGCGGAGGAAGATATGACAGTTTAGTCAGACAATTGGGCGGCGAAGATACACCCGCAATCGGCTGGGCTATGGGTATGGAACGTTTGTATTCATTGCTCGAACAAGTTGAACCTAAAAAACTGGATGGTTATATTGTATCAAATTCACCTGCTGATGCTTTTGAACTGGCTCAACAGTTGAGAGCTGAAGGATTAAATATCGAATTTGATTTGACGAACAAAAAATTCACAAAACAATTGGAAAAAGCATCTAAACTCGCTGATTATGCGCTTATATTAGGTGAAGATGAAATCAAAGCAGGAAAAGTTTCTATAAAAAATCTTTCAACATCAAATCAAATAATTGTTGACAGATGTGATGTAGTCTCTAACATAAGGAAATAATATGGCGAATTCTGTAGATGAAGTAATTTTTAATATTTCAAAAAGTTTTAATCAGATATTTGATGATTTTAAAGGAATGTACTTGTTCGGTGTTTTTGTTGACGGTAAAGACCACGAGGATGAAGATATAGAACTCGCTGCAATATTTGATATCGAAGACAAATCAAAAAGAGAGCAAATATGGCCGATAATAGGTAAAATTGAAACTGAAATGAATGTCTGCATTGATTTATATCCGTATACGGAAGAAACTTTCAAAAAAGATGAAGAAATTTATGAAGAAGTTATGGAAGAAGGTATTTTCTATAACAAATTCGGCAAAAAAGAATTGACAAAAGAATAAAAAAATCGTAATATAGGTAAATAAATTAAGGAAAGGCGGTATTACGTAAAATCGTAAGCTGTATTAAAAAAATGAGTCAAGTTACTATACGTTCAGACAGAAAAGAAGATTATAAGTTTTTTTATAAAGGTGAAGAAGTTGTTTTAGGCGCAGGCAAGATTATCAGCATTGCAAACGGCCTTGATGATGTTGTTTTGCCGACTTGCGCAATGAAAATTATTAACAATCTTATTGTTATAAAAGAAGACGTAAAGAAAGGGTAATATTCCTTTTTGGTTTAAACAAAAATTTTATGCAACTTTTTTCATGTTTATGTTATATTATTACTATGACAAACGTAACAAAGGCAGAAAAGTCGTCTAAAATTAAAGCCCCGATAGTAGAAGCGCTAAAGGCAGCATATGAAAATCCTTCGTATCAGTTCCATATTCCCGGACATACGAAAGGTAACGGTTCTTTGCCTGAGTTTAAAAAACTTGTTGGGAAAAAGGCTTTATCTATAGATACAACAGATGAATTTGACGGTCTTGGAACATTACATCCTGCGACAGGTCCTATTAAAGAAGCGCAAGAGTTGGCAGCAAAAGCTTTTGGTGCTAAAAAGACTTTCTTTTTGTTAAACGGTTCAACTGCCGGAAATTTGGCTCTTGCAATGGGATTAACTAAAAAAGGTCAAAAAATTATCACGAACAGAAATTGCCACAGATCAATTTTGACAGGGATGATTATTTCTGGTGCCGAACCTTTATGGCTTGTTCCGAAACGATTTGAAGAATGGGGTATCTGGGGTAATGTTACGCCTGAATCCGTTGAAGAAATGCTTGAGAAAAACCCCGATGCCGGCATGGTTTGGATAACAAATCCGACTTATGAAGGTGTTGTATCTGATATAAAATCAATTTCAAAAGTTTGTAAAAAATTTAACGTGCCGTTAATAGTTGATGAAGCACATGCGTGTTTGTGGAATTTCAACAACCATTTGCCGACTTCTGCTTTGAGATTGGGAGCTGATGCGGTTGTTCATTCTCTGCACAAAACAGGCGGAAGTATGAGCCAAAGTTCTATGCTTCATATTGCAGAAAATTCAATGCTTGATGTTGATGCTGTTGAAAAATCTTTGAAATTGTTGCATACGACAAGTCCGTCATTAATGCTTTTGGCAAGTTTAGATGCTGCACGAGCAAACTTGGAAAGTCCAAGAGGCAAAAAACAACTTGAACGTGCCGTACAAAATGCTAAATATTTACGCCGAGAGATAGATAAACTTGAACATATTCACGATTTAAAGCCTGATTTTGGTTATCAGACAGATGTTACAAAAGTGTTTATCAGGGATGACAGATTGTCAGGAAAACGTTTGGAATCTATATTGGAAATTGATTTTAATATAGAGGTTGAAAGCGCATCTGATGCAGGACTTTTGATATTGTCAAATATTGGTAATACAAGAAAAGATATGGAATATCTTGTAAAATGTTTACAAAAAATTGATCAAACAAATTATTCGGATATTTGCTATCTTGAAAACAAAAAATATATGCCTATGTTAACACCGATTATCAAAATGACATTGAGAGAAGCTTTTTATTCTCATAAAGAAGTAATCCCCAAAACAGAGGCTATCGGAAGAATTGCAGCGGAAGTAATTGCTGAATGTCCTCCGGGAATTTCTGTTCTTTTGCCGGGCGAATTGATTACGGAAGAACATATACCTTATCTTGTTGATTACGATTTTATTGAAGTTATAAAATAACTTTACGGTTTTGCCTACAAAATCACACTCTTTTTTTGTTTATAGTAAAATATAAATGTTATAGTGTTACAAAAAAAGAGGAATAAAGATATGGAAAAACTTTCACCTTTACAAATCGAAAGATTAAAATATCAACCAAAACTTCCGTCAAGCCTTTCTAATGGCATTAATAGTTTGGAATTGGTTGAAGGTTCTGCGACTCAATCAGTTAGAGATCAAGAACAAATTTCTGAATTATTTAAAAATACTTATGGCAAACCTGTTGTTACATTCAAATCTACAGGCTCACCATCTGTATCTGATGTAAGAAACGTAGGTGTAATTCTTTCAGGCGGACAAGCTCCCGGCGGACACAATGTTATTGCCGGACTTTATGATGCTTTAAAGAGTGCAAATTCTCAAAACAAATTGTACGGTTTTTTAGGTGGTCCATCAGGTATTATTGACGGTAAATACATTGAATTTACCGATGAATTTATGGATAAATACAGAAATACAGGCGGTTTTGATATTATCGGTTCCGGTAGAACAAAACTTGAAACAGAAGATCAGTTCCAAGAATCTTTGAAAGTATGCAAAAAATTAAACATTTCTGCCGTTGTAATTATCGGCGGTGATGATTCAAACACTAACGCAGCGTTATTGGCTGAATGGTTTGTAAAAAATAACACAGGAATCCAAGTAATAGGATGCCCGAAAACTATTGATGGAGACTTGAAAAACGAACAAATCGAAATTTCTTTCGGTTTTGATACTGCAACAAAAACCTATGCTGAATTAATCGGAAACATTCAACGTGACGCAAATTCAGCTAAAAAATATTGGCACTTTATCAAAATTATGGGAAGATCAGCTTCTCACGTAGCTTTGGAAGCTGCATTACAAACTCAACCAAACATTACATTGATTTCTGAAGAAGTTGAAGAAAAAAGAATGTCTCTGGAATCAATCGTTAATTATATGACAGATATTATCGTAAGACGTGCTAATGCTGGTAAAAACTTCGGTATTGCAGTTGTTCCTGAAGGTTTAATTGAATTTATTCCTGAGATGAAATCAATGATTTCTAATTTGAATGACATCATGGCTGAATTGGAATCTGATCCGTTATTTGTAAATTCAACTTCAACACGTGAAAAATTTGATATCGTAGAAAAAAGATTAGACGACAACAATGCAAAAGTATACAATTCACTTCCTGCATTGATTAAAGCTCAACTTTTGGCAGATCGTGACCCTCACGGAAACGTTCAAGTATCAAAAATTGAAACTGAAAAATTGTTAATCGAAATGATTTCAACAAGATTGAATGAATTGAAATCTGAAGGAAGCTATTCAGGCAAATTCTCAGCACAATCACACTTCTTCGGATACGAAGGAAGATGTGCATTCCCATCAAACTTTGATGCTGATTATTGTTATTCATTAGGATACAACGCATTTGCTTTGATTAACTTTGGTATGACAGGTTATTTGTCATCAGTAAGAAACCTGACGGCTCCTGCAAGTGAATGGGTTGCAGGCGGTATTCCTCTTACAATGATGATGAATATGGAAAAACGTCACGGTGAAATGAAACCGGTTATACAAAAAGCTCTTGTAAAACTAGACGGACCTGTTTTCAAACAATTGGAAGAAAACAGAGAAGATTGGGCAATGAACGACAGATATTTGTTCCCGGGTGCTATCCAATACTTTGGACCATCAAGTGTTTGCGATATTACAACAAGAACATTGCAGCTTGAAAGAGCTAAACAGTTAATCAATGCATAATTGATTTAATATAAATTACAAAGAGCGGAATTTACATTATTCCGCTCTTTTGTTATTTATGCTAATATTAAGGGAAATACAGGGGATTATTATGGAAAAGATATTGAACTTTATAAAAAATCACAAAGATTTATTTACGTTTTTAGGACTTTTGTTAATATGTTATTTTGTATTTTTCTTTAATATAGGAAATTACGCATTGATGGATGTTGATGAAACCCGTTACGTTTCTATGGCAAGAGATATGTTTAATACAAAAGATTTTTTAACATTGTATTTGAACGGGGAATATTTCTTTGAAAAACCTCCTCTGTATTTTTGGGGTGAATGCTTGTCATTTGCTTTATTTGGTAAAGTAACTGAATTTTCAGCACGTTTTCCTGTTGCATTATATGGAACTTTGTGCACATTTTTGATGTATTTTACGGGTAAAAAAATTGTATCAGGAAGATTTGGATTTATATCTGCGATTATATTAGCAACAACTTTAGAATTTGTTATGCTTGCAAAATTTGCAATACTTGATATTGTGGTCACAACCTGCATTGGTTTTTCCGTAATGTTTGGGTTTTTGACGCAGTTTGTTGAAGATAAAAACAAAAAATATTTTTGGTGGTTATTTTATATATTTTCAGGTCTTGCGGTTATGGCAAAAGGAATTCCCGGATTTGTAGTTCCGTTTGCTACAATGTTTTTTGTCGCAATTTTCAACAAAACATTCAAACAAATTTTTAGACCTCAATATATGGTAGTCGGGATTTTATTATTCTTATTAATAGTTTTACCTTGGCATATTGTTATGTTTAAAATCCATGACCCGCTATTCTTTAACGAATATATAATAAAACATCACCTTAACAGGTTCTTTTCATCCAGCGAAATCCACAGACAACAGCCTTTCTACTTTTATTTTCTGACAATTTTGTGGGGGCTTGTACCATGGATATCTTCGACAATTGCAGTGCTTATTGCCAAAGCTAAAAATTTCAAATCAATATCATTTGAAAATTTAAATAACAGTCAAAAATATTTTTGGTTTAATGTAATCGGATTTGTCGTAACAATGCTATTCTTCTCATCTTCAAAAACTAAATTAATCACATACATATTACCTGTATACTTTTTTACATCTTGTCTTATCGGGTTTATTTGGGACAAATACATTACCAATTTTGAATGTAAAAAATCAATAAATTTATCTGTTTACATCTTTGGCGGAATTTGCATTGTTGCAGCTTTGGTAGCATGTTTTATGCAATTTTATCTCCCCGAACAACTATATACAGATATCTGTTCTGTTCAATGGTTTTGTATACTTACTATAGGTTTGTTTGGAATTTTAAGTATTTCCTTTGCATTAAAAAACAATCCAAAAGGAGTCTTTACGGCATATGCTCTGTTTATAATTATTATTTCAGCTTTTGGAACAAAAATGTTTTATGAGATTGATTACAAATTTGGTCAGAATGATTTGATGGAATTTGCAAAATCAGCAAAAGAAAATAATAACAAAATAGCAGTACTTAATCAGGGCAGAAAATATTCAGTATTATACTATTACGGTGACAAAGTATACTATATATCAACAGATGATGAAGAAAATTTTGACAATAATAAAAAAATTCTGAAAAATAAAAATACAGTCACCATAATCAGAAATAAGCAAATACCTGAATTAAATGTAAAAATAAAATTTGATATAATAAAAGAGGGACGCAAATTCTCACTCGTAAAGGTACATTAATGCTAAAAAGATATGAAGAATTTCTAAAAATATTAGATAAAAGATTAGATAAATATTTTGAAGAACAATGCGAGTTTATAAAATGCAAACCCGGATGTTCAACATGCTGTGAAGTTGGTGAATATCCATTTTCCAGATTAGAACTGGAATATTTAATGTCAGGTTTTGTACAACTACCTTTTGAGACAAAACATAAAATAAAAGAAGATATTAAAAGATTAATGAAAGAAAAACCTAAAATGTACAAATGCCCGTTTTTGATTGATAAAAAATGCAGTGTTTATCAATATAGAGGAATAGTTTGCCGAACTCACGGGCTCGCTTGGTATGATGAGGATGAAAATCGTATAAGACTTCCTTATTGTGTAAACAAAGGTTTGAATTATGCAACAGTTTTTGACAGAGAAACAGGCGAAGTGTTTTTACAAAACCCGATAAAAGAAAGATTAAGAATAGATACAATATTACGCAGTCGAGATGCAGAAAAATTCAAACTTGAATGCGGAGAAATAAGACCACTAATCCAATGGTTTTAAATATTTTTGTAGTATTAAAATTGTTTTAAAATATTAATTTGTGTAAATAAAGAAAATATAAAGCTAGAAAAAACTTATCACATGGTTTATACTACTAATGTAGCAGAAAGGTGTGTATTGAGTTTGGATATTTTACGTTTAAATGACGTATTGTATTTCCTATAATTTATTATAAAATTATTTTAAGTAATGTAAACTGAATCTAATAATTAGGCAATTATTATTAGTCAGTAGTTTTATAAATTTAGTAGCAGCAGGTGTAGTAGTATTGAATAAAGAAAAAACGGAAAACTCAATATTAGAACAATCAAAGCCAACAAAGCAAACTGCCTCCAATCCCATGACGAAACAGTTAAATGCTTTGAAAAAAAGTGTTGCTGAAAAAATTAATCCTGTTAAAACAGAACCTAAAAAAACAAATACACCTGACACCCCTGCCAAAAATTCATCAAATCCGATTACTTCAGAAATTTCCAATATTGTTGCACGTATAAATCATTTTAATACTACAAAAACTTCTAACAAATTCTACGGCGGCTATATGAATGCCGGTGTTCATAAAGTAGTTGATTTTTCAGAACTTGTATACAGTCTTAATTCTGCATTGATGAATAAAACAAATGAGCAAGATTTATTTTCTTCTATGCACAATGTATTTTATGAAAAATTGGAAAACCTGTATACCGCATTTGGAATTTATCACGAAAAATCAAAGTGTATAAACTTAAAACTCTTTAGCTCTATGGGAAATACCTACATGTCAAAGGTATTTTTATCAGATGAAGAAAATCCCGTTATACAAGCCTTCAAAACTAATAAACCAATTTATTTTGATAATAATAATTATTTAAAAATGCCTTATTTAAAAGATTCAGCATCCCTAATATTACCTCTAAGCTGTCTGAATGAATGTAAAGGTGTAATGATTGTTGGAAAAGATGACCTTCAGGATAAAATCGGTCTGTTTTCATTCATCGCAAACTACTGTGCGCTATTTATACAAAATATGGAACTTTTGGAACAGGCAAATAAATATACAAATACTGATACATTAACAGGATTGTATACTCACAGAGGATTTCAGGAAGTTCTTGCTTCTGAATTAAAAAGGGCGGCAGAAAATAATACTGAATTATCAATTATAATGCTCGATGTTAATAATATTTCAAAAATTAACAGAGAACTCGGACATGCAAAGGGTGATGAAGTCATAAAACTTCTTGCTGAAAAAGTTAAACAAAATATACGCTCAACAGATAAAGCCGGCAGATATGGCGGTGATGAAATTGCAATAATTCTTCCAAATACCGGTACTGCTGATGCAAAATATTTGGCTGAATATATTACATATTGTTTGTCTTGTTGTTTTGTAGATGATGTCGGACCTGTAAAAGTCTCCGTTGGCATAACAACATTCCCAGAAGCAAGCAGAGATCAGGAAAAACTGCTTATACTTGCAGAACAGGCAATGTATATTTCTCAGGCAAAAGGTTACAAAGAAGGTATGTCAGCTATTGTAAGCTCATCAGATTTTAATTTCTGGACAGATGAGGCATTGAATTCATTTGCCGAAGTCATTTCAAAACGTCATGCGCAACTGGGTATAGATTTTGAAGAAGAACTTTTACATAAATTCAATAATGAAAAAATTATATCTCAAAATCATTTGATGGAACTTGCAAATTCACTTGCCGGTGCAATCGATGCTAAAGATCCTTATACAAAAGGTCATTCTACATCTGTTTCAAGATACTCAGAAGCCCTTGCAAGAGCTATCAATTTGCCCGAAGATCAGGTTCAAAAAATTAAATTGGGTGCTCTATTACACGATGTAGGTAAAATTGGTATTCCAGAAAATGTTCTGAAAAAACCTGATAAATTATCGGACGATGAATGGGCTATTATGAAACAACACCCCGTTATTGGTGCAGAAAAGGTGCTTGCTCCAAATGAAGCACTAAGAGAACTAATACCTATGGTAAAATATCACCACGAACATATCGACGGTTCAGGATATCCCGAACATCTTAAAGGTGATGAAATTCCTCTTGAAGCAAAAATTATTGCAGTAGCAGATACGTATCACGCATTAATTTCTGACAGACCTTACAGAAAAGGAATGAGCGTTGAAAAAGCCTGCCAAATATTAAAAGATGGAGCCGGAAAACAGTGGGACAACAATCTTGTACGTCATTTCTTAACAATTGCTCCGTCACTTTCAACAAAAATATAGTATTCAATAAAAAAGCCTCCTTTATAGGAGGCTTTTTGAACTTATACTTAACATTAAACTTCAGATGTACAATTAGGACATCTTTTTGCTCTAATATCAATTGTTGAAAAGCAGTGTGGACATTCTTTCGTAGTCGGTGCAGCAGCTTCTTCTGCAGCATCAGATTTTTTCTTATCTGCTTGCAATTTATTGATACCTTTTATAAGTAAAAATACAGCAAATGCAACTAAAATAAAGCTGATAATAGTATTTATAAATGCACCATAATTGATTGTAACCGCACCTGCTGCCTGTGCAGCATCCAAAGAATCAAAATGTTCTAATTTACCGTTCAAAGGCAAAACTATAAATAATTGAGAAAAATCAACTCTACCCATCAACCAGCCCAGTGGCGGCATAATTACATCATTTACAAGTGAATCAACAATCTTTCCAAAAGCTGCACCAATAATGATACCTACAGCCATATCGATTACATTACCGCGCATAGCAAATGTTTTAAATTCATCACCATACTGTTTCAATTTGTTAAACATATTATTAACCCCCTTATTACATCGACAAGCAATTATACAAGTATAAATAATCACTGTCAATACAAGCGTTTGTTGGATGAATTATGAAATAATGTAAATTTTTATAATTTTTAGACTTGTCAAAATTTCGTTTTTCGATAAAATAACAAAAGGGAAGGAAAAAAGATGTTAGTAAGTAAGATGACTTATAATATTCTGCAAAGGCGAAAAGAGCCGACAGGATATCTGTCCCCCAAAGAAAATGTTCCTTCCGAGTTCATGTCTTTAAAATTTAATTCATATAATGAGAGACCTTTAAAAAGTAATCCAAAAGATTCATCTTTTAAAGGTCTTTCTTTTAATGGGACTAACAAACCTGCTAAAAAAGAAGACAAAATGACTCCGGTACTTGCAACTCTGGGAGTACTGGCAGCTACCGGATTAATTTTGCGTACAGCACCGGCATACAAAAAAGCCGGAGAATACAGTGTTAATGAGTTCTTTAATTTTATCAAAGATAAATCCGGTGTAGATAAAACTATTATTGAAAACCTTTTTAACCATGTTAAAGATTCAAAATATGCTAAAAAGATGGTTCAAATCGATGGTGACAAAATAATTTTTCAAAAGAAAACAATACCTCAACTAATTTGGGACGGACTTGTTTATCCGTTTAAAATATTACCTGCTGATATTGCAAACGGAGTTGTAGGACTTTTCGGAAAAATCAAACCATTAAAAGGTTGGGCTCATAGAACTCTAAACAGACCGTTTTTCAAAAACACAAGACAGCGTTCAAAAGTTGATGCACAGGTAAATTCCTTGAGAGGTTTATTCGAAATTGCAGATAAACTAAAGAGTAAATCCAATGATGATATAGCATCAGAAATGTTCCGACAATCTATAAAGATGTTTGATTCAAAAACAGGCAATTATGATACAAAACATGAAAGATCGCTAAACAGATTGGTATCCGGTCTGCCTCCTGCAATTTTCCTTGCCAATGATGCTTACAATTTATCAAGAATGATGGATGATGATCCTAAAGCTGCGAAAAAAGAACAAAAGGCAAGATTCAGACAAGAAACAGCAAGAATTGGATTTAATGCATATATAACATTAATTACACTTGGCGCATTGCAAAAATACATAAACAATTCACCATTAGGAATATTTATGATGACAGGTGCTACAACTCTTGTGACTGAAGCGTTTTCAAGATTAATAAACGGAAAACACATTACTCGTTTAACACCGGAAGAAGCAAGAGCTGAAAATATTAAAAATGATGCAGAAGAAGCAAAAATTAAGCCACAAACAACATTTAAAGCCTCAGATAAAAAAGACGAAAAAGAAAAGCAGCAAAAGCCTTTACTGTCATTTGATACAATTATGAAAGCATCTGCTATTGTCATTGCCGGCGGATTTGGGGCAAAAGCACTGAAAAGAATACCGGAAATCGATAGACAATGGAAAACCTTTACAGGATTCTTTAAGAAACAATACAAACAAATGACTGAAATTCCTGATTACAAGATTTCGGTAAAAAAATTAAACGAAATAACAAAAACATTGGAAGAAAACGGTTTCAAAGGACTTGCCGATAAATACAGAGCAATTGCAAAAAATTCACAAAATGGAGAATACGTAAGTCTTGGCAGCAAAGACAAAAAAGTCAAACCGCTTGTAAATTTTGTCATTGCTCCGTTCAGATTTGCGTGGAATACAGTTATGCTGCCATATAATCTCACAATGAAAGTTGTAAACGTATTTACTAAAAAGCCCAAAAATCTGTCTTTGGCAATAAATGACAGCAGAACACTTGATAACATCATAAAAAATTATCAATTAGAAAAAGGACTTTCTAAGGACGAAACAGAAAATTTAATAAAATTTGCCGATAAAGTTAAATCAGGAAAAATCGGTAAAGATATTAAACTTACAGATATACAAAAAGGACTTTTAAACAGAATATCTGATGTTTCTTCTCTTGCAAAAAGTATTGAAAATATAGGTAAAGAAGCAAAACGCAAAAATTTCTCACCGGAAAGATTTAAATCATACGTTAATGACAGTATTTTGAAAGCGTTCAATGTAGATACAATGTCAAATGTTTCAAACAGCGAACTTTCAAACCTTGCCAAAACAGCAGCATCAATTGCAACTATATGGTTCTTGATGACAGATAACTATAATATGGTAATGTTGAAATCAAACGGGAATGATGTAGACGGTGCTAAAACTAAGTTTACTGAAAGATTTGTACAGGAGGGTTCAAGACTTTTCTATCAAACATTATTAATTGATCTGTTTAACAGCACATTCAGGAGTCAATATAACAAATCCTTGTTTGGAATGAGCTGGATTACATTAACTAATACAACATTGGGTGAATGGTTGACAAGGGCATCAGTTGGTGTTCCTGTAGGTACTCATACACGTGAAAGTTTACTTGAGATTGAACAAAAACAAGAAAATGCAACCGGCTTGAAAAAAACTTATTTCAACTTTATGAAACGTTTGACCGGTAAACGTTCAATAAAATCTTATGAAGTAGCACCAAAAATGGAAAAACAACCAACAGAAACTCTAAAAGCACAAACATCGACTAGAATAAATTTTACTAATAAAGCAGTTTTTAAAGAAATAATGAATAGCTAAAATATTACCGAAATTTACTATTTCTTCCTTATACCTAAAGGGGATTATTTCGAATGTGTAAAAGTTTAAAATTTACATATACGGAGTGTTTTATTATGCTAACTAATTGTAGAGAGGGCGGTACATACAATCGTCTGGAAATGAAAAATGTTAATAAAGATATTCTCGATTGGCTAGAAGACATTATTGATGAAAATTATAGCCGTATCGAAAAAAAAGAGTGGAAAAGCAAATATAACAGCTATGTTATATATGATTACGAACCTTTTTGTACTGACGGATTTGAGATTAATCTTGTAATAACGTCTCACAATCCGGCATATTTGAATTTCATAAAATACTTATATGACGCAAAAATCAGTACTATTGAATATTTAAACAGCTGTATAGAAGTTTAAAAAACGGCAGACTGTTTATACATAAACCTGCCGTTTTAAAATATTCAATTATATAAAAATTATTCTGCCGGTGTTTCTTCTTGATTTTTTGTAAAACATTCTTTGCAGAATACTTCTTTACCTGCGATTGGCTTGAATGGCACTTGAGTCTGTGCTCCGCATTTTGAACAAACAGCTTCATACATTTTTCTGTGTCTTCTGTTGTTTTGTCTCCGCTTTTTTCTGCATTCAGGACATCTTTTGGGCTTGTTTACCAAACCTTTTTCTGCATAAAATTCCTGTTCACCTGCAGTGAATTCAAACTCTGCGCCACAATCTTCACATACAAGTTTTTCGTCTTGGTACATTTTGTCTTCTCCTAATTTTACATGGTACTATAAAGAGATTAACCCCACTCTTTAATTCACCTGATTATACAATATTTTTCACAAACATGCAAGGGTTTAGATAACACAACAAAATTATAATTTTGTTGTGTTTAATAACACTATTTCTGCATTATTTGACAGGAAATAGTTTTAAATAAGAAATCTTTTCTTTTGAAAAACTTAAAACCCTTCTTTTCAAAATCTTTTATCAAATCTGACGGGGATAAAAAATTTTTTTTCGATTCTACCAAATATTTATAAGCAAATTTATTATTGGTAAACAAATCAATTAAAGATAGTACCATTTTATCAAAAATTTTGTTTAATAAATTTTTTTCTCCAAAATCTAAATGCAAAAATTTTCCGTTCGGCTTTAATATTCTATATACTTCTTCTACTGCTTTTTCCGGAGTGTTAATATTTCTTAGCCCAAACCCCATAACTACAAAATCAAAACTTGAATCCTTAAATGGAAGCGTGTTTACATCAGCTTGAATAAATTCTATATCAGAATATTTGTTTTTTGCAATTTCCAACATTTTATGAGAAAAATCCACTCCCGTAACTATCGCATCAGGACAAAACTGTTTTATACAAAAGGACAAATCACCCGTACCGCAACACAAATCCGCTACTTTTTCATGCGGTTTTATATTTAATTGTCTTATACATATCTTTTTGATTAACCTATGCATACCAAAAGACATCAGATTATTTATATAATCATATTTTTCCGAAATCATATTAAACATTGCCTGAATTTTTTCCGGTGATTTATCAAGTGACATAATTTGTAACCTTTTTACTTATTTCTCATAATAACATATAATGAACATATGAACATAGCTTTTATACCAATAGATAATCGTCCCGTATGCTATACTTTACCGGAACAAATCGCAAAACTAAATGATGAAATTAAGCTTTTTATTCCGCCACGCAAGTATTTAGGCGGACTAAATAAAATTTCTGATATAGAAGCTATTTTAGAATGGCTGAAAAATCTTCAAAATATAGATGCAATAATTATATGCCTCGATACTATAGCATACGGAGGGTTAATTCCATCACGCAGAACAATTGATTCTTCAGAAACAATAAAAACAAAAATCAATAAATTAAAAAACATACTCCAAGATAAAAAAGCAAAAATTTATGCTTTTTCAAGTATAATGAGAATTTCAAACAACAACATTAATCAAGAAGAAAAAGAATATTGGAATGTATGGGGTAAAAAAATATTTGAATATTCCTATAACTACCACAAAAACGGAATAACAGAAACCAATATTCCAAAAGAAATTTTAGATGATTACTTACAAACAAGAAAACGTAATTTCGAAATAAATAAAATCTATCTTGAATGGAAAAAGGAAGGATTATTAGACACTCTTGTATTCTCAAAAGATGATTGCTCTGAATTCGGCTTGAATGTTATGGAAGCAAGAGAATTAGAAGCTCTTGGCGGATTTGTAAAAACAGGCGCAGACGAAATTCCAATGACATTGCTAGCAAGAGCGCTAAATACTGATAATCCACCCAAAATTGCACCGGTTTTCCTTTCACCGGAACACAAAAATCTAATTTCTAATTATGAAGATGTCTCAATCGAACAATCTGTTTTAGGGCAATTGGAACTGGCAGGCTGCAAAACAACAACACCCGAACAAGCTGATATCATTCTATACGTAAATAATTTTGAAGACCATCAGGGTGAAATTGTCATGAAAATTCCGACAAAAGAATTTTCAGGCAATTGGAAGACCCCAACAAAACCTTATATTATAGCAGATGTCAGATTTGCAAACGGAGCTGATAACAGGTTTGTTGAAAAAATAACGGAAAAAGGTTTTGACAAAAATTTTCTTGGATATTCAGCCTGGAACACATCGGCAAATACACTTGGCAGCCTTATTTGCGGTGCTTGCACTAAATATACTAATAAAGAAGAATTTATTAAACTTCAACTGACAAGATTTCTGGACGACTGGGCATATCAGGCAAATGTAAGACAAATGCTCGACAAACCTGATGAAAATAAATGTAAAGAATTAATGAAGCCCTATGAGGACAGGCTTTTTAAAGTTTTCAACGTAAAATACAATACAAAATACAGTTTCCCGTGGAACAGATTGTTTGAGGTAGAAATTGAATTTAATTGATTTAATAATACTCTCCATAGCGCTTGGCATAGACTGTCTGCTGGTTTCATTTTCGCAAGGATTGGTCGTTAGCCAAAAACGCAAAAGAACATCATTAAAACTGGCTATAACAATGGGATTATTTCAAGGTATAATGCCTGCCATAAGCTACTTTTTTACGGATTTTGTTGATGAATATGTTGAACCATACGGTTCTTGGCTTGCATTCACAATATTTATGTGTCTTGGATTTAAAGTTTTTGTTGAAACGTTTTATGGAAAAGACGAAGAAAAAGGCATGTATGATATCGGAATAAAGTTTTATCTGCTAATGGGACTTGCAACAAGTATAGATGCACTCGCATCAGGAATAAGCCTGAAACTGACTAACACATCCATATTACAATCGGCTATAATCATAGGTTTTGGTTCATTCATCTTGTCATTGTTAGGTTTTTGGCTTGGTTATTTCTTAAAAACATTGCCATCAAAAATTTTGGGTACAATCGGATGCCTTATACTCATTTTTATAGCATTCAAAAGTTTGATGTAATCATTTAGCATGCCCAAAAATAAGGTTATATTGGAAATTTTTACATTTCTTAATACACCTCAAAATCATGGAAAGCCATGCCTTGAGGATGATTGCATGATTTAAAATCCGAAAACCATGTGATAACTTATTTTATAGCATGATTGACTTCTGAAAAACGGCTGTATTGCAGGGATATAGACAATATTTACAAATATTAACAATCTCATGTCGTGCTCTTGAAAAAAAAAGAGGATTTTCTATAATGTAATTAAAGAGGTGAAACTCATCTCTAATGGGGGTTGGGGCAGTATTTAATGTTTCGATTGCCAAACTTGGGTAAGATAAAATTGGGAGAAAATATAAATTGTTTAGAAGTAGAGATATGGGTAGGGCTGTTGCTGTAAGAAGATGGACACCAACCGCTCTTGAATGTTATAAAAGAGGATGCAACTGCGAAGGTTGTTTTTATAGAGATTTCTTCAGCGGTTCTTCTCAAAAATGCCAAATGAAAGCATCAGTTTTGGAATTGGTTCGTGTTATCGGAACTCCAAATGTAGAATTGCAGCAATTTATTATTGAAGACTAAAAAATATTTAAAATATTGAAACCGGGTCTTTAAAAATAAACCTATATGTGATATAATGTACCTATATGTAATAGGAGGTCATTATGCACATTTATGTAAACGGAAGAAACATTGAAATTACCGATGCAATCAAAGCTTATGTAAAAGAAAAAATCGGTAAAGTCGTAAACCATTACGATCAAATTCAAGGCATTGACGTAGTTTTATCTGTTATCAAAAATCCTGCCGCTTCCGGAAAGCACGTTGCCGAAGTTAGCTGCAAAATGAGTACAGGTGTTGTTCGCTGCGAAGAAGCTGCAGATTCTATGTATGAAAGCATTGATTTATTAGCTGACAAACTCGACAGACAAGTTAAAAAATTTAAAGATAAAAGCTTAGGTTCTGACAAATCTTCAATAAGAACTGAAGAACTTGCAGAAGCTACAGAAGAATAAATTAAAAGGTGCTTTAATAGCACCTTTTTTATACAGAGTAAGGGTTAGGGTGTGATTAATAACAAAAAAGTAGTTGTAATAATGCCTGCATATAATGCAGAAAAAACATTAAAAATTACTTACGATGAGATATACAGAGACTTTGTTGATGAAGTTATTCTTGTAGATGACAATTCTCAAGATAATACAAAGCTTATCTCCAAAGAATTAAATATAAAAACCATTGTGCATAAAGAAAACAAAGGTTACGGAGGAAATCAAAAAACCTGCTACAAAGCTGCACTACAAGCAGGAGCAGATATTGTAGTAATGCTGCATCCGGATTACCAATATACACCAAAGCTTATTCCTGCAATCGTTTCTATGATGGCGTTCGGTGAATACGATGCAGTATTTGCATCACGCATGCTCGGCAACTCTGCCCTGAAAGGCGGAATGCCGTTATACAAACTTATTTCTAACAAATTTTTAACTGCATTTGAAAATTTATTTTTATGCGAAAATTTGAGCGAATACCATACAGGTTTTCGGGGTTTTACAAAAGAAGTTTTGGAAAATTTACCACTTGATGAATGTGATGATGATTTTATATTTGATAACGAAATCATAGCACTGCTTTTTTATAACAAATACAAAATAGGCGAAATATCCTGCCCGACAAAATACTTCAAGGAAGCATCGTCTATTAACTTTATCCGTTCCTGCAAATACGGATTAGGCGTATTGGCAGTCAGTTTAAAATACCGACTTGCAAAACTGGGAATAAAAACCAAACTGTTTAAAAAAGATGCAAAAAAATTAGACCTCTCAGGCGAAATTGAATACTATTTCAAATAATTGTATTCAAATTGTCAATTTTGCTGATTATTTTGTTTTGCTTTTTAACATATAGTGAAAAAGCTAATAACCTCTTTCCATAAACATTGATTGCTCCATTTCCTGTTCAAAAATATTTATCCAAATATACATTAAATTGTAATACTGTCACAATCAGACAATATATTGGCAATTTTCTTGTATAATATTATTTTTTGCTCCATATTTATCTTCCGAATCACAGCTTTCGAGCTGACGTTCAGAATAACAAGAACCATTTATATTCAATTTTCACTAAAAAACCGACCTTAAAAGGTCGGTTTTTAAATCCTTTTTATTTCGTTTAACTAATTAAAAAGTAGTTGCAACTGCGGGTTTTTTCTGAGCTGTAGCACCAGGAATTGATTGCCAGTTAGCAGCCATAATTTTCTTGAATGATTTCAAAGCTGTATCTTCAAGTTCACCAAGTTCTTCAGCTTCCATAATCAATTCTCTCAACGGCATCAAGGCTCTTTGGTCTCTTAAAACACCTAATGCTGCTGCTGCACCTGCTCTAACGAGTTCATTTTCTGAACGATTCTTCATAACATCAATCAATGCCGGAACAGCTTTTGTATCATTCAATTTACCCAATGAAGTAACTGCATAAATTCTGACGTTAACCCATTCGTCATACAACATGTTAATAACTTTATCAACTGCTTTTTTATTACCAATTTCACCCAAAGCACGAGTTGCATCACATCTTACATTAACTTTTTCGTGATCAAGAGATGCCATCAACGCATCTGTTGCAACATCACCAATTTCAATTAATGCATCTGTTGCAGTAATACAAACTTGCGGATTTTCATCATTCAAAGCTTCAACCAAAGGTTCAACTACAATTTCGCCGCCCAAACGACCTAATGCACGAGCTGCACGAACTCTAACATCAACATTTCTATCTTCACGTAATGATTCAATCAAATGAACAGTAGCTTTTGAATCCCCAAGTTCACCCAATGCACGAGCTGCATACAATCTTACAGAACCGTTTTTATCATATTTCAAAACTTCAATTAATGGTTCAACTGCCTTTGAATCACCCATTTCGCCAAGAACACGAGCTGCATTATATCTTACTTTTTCAGAATTGCTGGTTTTCAAATCTGTCAATAATTCTTCAAAAGATTTTTTCACTTGTTTTTTCTTACTGTTCACACTAATTGTCATTAAAATTTACCTCCGACACACAATTAATTATTCTACACACTACTTACTTATTAATAAAAAATTTTTCGAATAAATAATTGCTTTCTGTACCTACTTTTGTTAACTTATATTAAAATATTTGTATTTTTGATTAAGGGTAAAACAAACACTTTATATTACTAATATAACATATATTATTATTTTTTTGTTAATTTTTAATCAAATTTATAAAATTTACAATGAATGTTTTTTTAAACATACTTATCTTTCAATGATAGGTGATAAAAATTTTTAATATATTTTCACATTTACTACTATCTAGGGATAGTAATAATAAACTCGCAACCTGTACCAATTGCACTATTTACAATAATTCCGCCATTGTGTTTCTCTATAATTTTCTTGCATATAGCTAAACCCAAACCCGTACCGACACCAATTCCTTTAGTTGTATATCCTGCTGTAAATATCTTATCCTGCAAGTTTTTAGGAATTCCCTTGCCTGTATCTTTTATTTTTACGATTAAATCTTTTTCATTACATTCTGTTGTTATAGTAATTGTCCCGTTACCTTCTATTGCCTGACAAGCATTAATCAAAATATTAGTAAAAGCTTGATTAAGCAAATTCGGATAGCACTTTATCATTGGTAATTCACTATAATTTTTTATAACATTAATCCTATTTTTTGTTTCATGGCGCAAAAGCTCCAAAGTCAAATCCAACTCGTTATTAATATCAGTTTCTTGCAGTTCTGCTTCATCGAGTCTGACATATTTTTTTAGGGAAGTAACAATATTACTTATACGGGAAACAGCTTCTCTATCAATATCATTAATATCTTTCAGTATATCTCTCAATTCGGTATCCTCAATTGAGTCAACCAGTTTTGAAACAATTGTATTGTTTGATTTTATAGAAGCTACAGGTGTGTTTATTTCATGCGCGACTCCTGCAACAAGCTGACCTAAAGATGCCATTTTTTCTGAATTTATCAGTTGTATTTGCGTTTCTTTAAGCTCTTTGAGCGTATTTTTTAATTCTTTAACCGTCTGAATATTTTTCTGATACAATTCTGCACGCGTAATAGCATTTGACAATTGAGTTGATATCGCCTCAAGGATTTCTATTTCCTCGTTTAACTCTCTCTTTTGATAACTAAGCAAAACTACTGCGCCCATTAGGTTTTGCATATGATGAACAGGCAGAATAACTCTCATAACAGATTGTTTATAAGGTTTTGCATCAATATATTCTGTTAGCGTATTACTAATTGAAATCTCAAGTGCTTCAATAGTTTTCGTTGTATTTTCATCAAAACATATTTTTTGAGATGTTTTGGATTTTTTTTCACCGTAAATTTCTTGTATTACAAATTTATTTTTTTCATATTTAAGATAATAGGCCTTGTATGCACTAAACATTATTGAAAGTTCTTTCAACGCTGATTGCAGAATATGCGATATATCAATACTTTCTCTTATGTTATTAGAAATTTTATTAATCATAGCAATTCTGACAGCTTGGCTTTGAGCTTTTTGTTTTATTTTTTGTAAATCTTCATTTTCTTCTTTTAAGATTTCTATTTGTTTTTTGTACTGCTGATTTTGTTTATAAATATTTTCAAGAGAATTCTGTGCGCTGACATCTGTAAAGAATAATATTGTGTAATTCCCTTTTTTAACAGCTTGTAAATCATAATAAGATACAATATTCAAATCAGATTGAAAAGAAATTCTGGCAAAAAAATCCTCTTTTGAAATAGTAGCATGATAGATTGGTGAATATATTTCTATATTTTCGGAATCAAGAGGACAGATATCAAAATTTGTATTATGAGAAAACTTTTTCAAGTTATCAGAATTTTTGAACCACCTTTTAAACGTGTGGTTTTTAAAAACAACATCCCCTTTCTTATTTATGATAATTATGGCATCCCTAAATTGCCTGAAAAAATCAAACTTTTTCATAAGAATATTATATTTTATTTAAAATTTCGGGGCAATTTGTTAAATTCGATATAATTAAAAATTATTTTGCCGGTTTTACTATAGAATAATACAAAATATTTTCATTACATTTTCCAATAACATTGCAAATTTTATAAGTATATTTTTTCAATTCAAAATTAGCATCTTTAGGCAGTAAAGTCACATAATCCTTTATAATACCATTTATATTTATATTTTTATCTATTTGTTTTTTATTAAACATTATAATTGCACCGGATTTTAGAACATCTTCATGATTAATCCAAGGGTTTTTATATCCAAAAGTTTCTAATATTACTATTGGATGTTGAGAATTATATAATCGAAATTGGAATGTATTATCCAGATTGCCGCCAACATATTTTAATTCTGCATTATTTGTTTCTTTTGCCCATATATTATCAAAATCCGACATTATTTTAACCTTTGGATAACTAATGTCAGACTGGGTTTGAAATACTGCAAAAATTCCCATGCCCACAACCCACATAATTACAATGGCATATAGCCATTTAATAAAATAATCAAAAGTTTTTTCACTAAATTTTATCGGGAAAAAGTAAAATAAAATTAATCCGATATAACTTAACATTGTTGAACCCCAAGCACCGATTACCCTGCTATTTGAGATTGCACCCGTTGCACCTAAAATGAAAATTGGCAGCAAGCCGACTAAAAGTATAAATACTTTTTCCGGCAGATTTTCACTAGATTTATTTACGGATATATTTTTTTCTTTTAAAGCAAGAATTAAATAAAGAGCCACGCATGGTAAAATCGCCATGATTTGATTCAAATAAAACTTTATAGGAAATATTATTCTGCCAAAAGGTAAAAGGAAACTTGGAGTATTTCCGCTTGAGACTTCAGTTCTACTCATAATATATATCAAAGAGAAAAAATCTGTCTTGTATAACCATATTGCGTGAGGCAAAATCGTCAATATTCCAAATAATGAAGCTATATATAACCCTTTTTGTTTAAGCTGCTTTCTGTCAAAAAACACAAGGTAGAAGAAAAAAGCCATAAACAAAAGTACTACTTGATATTTTGCCAAAACACCCAAACCGGCAGTAATGCCAAATATAACCCAATCTTTTATTTTGTTTTCTTTTACGGATTTATAAAAATAATAGGCAATAACAGGCCACAAACCCATTGATATAATATTACAGTTATAATTATTTATATAAGTATGATATGTATAATAAAAACATATGCTCATAATCATTGCAGAGCACATAGCTTTTTCTTCACTCAAAAAATATTTTGCAAGTTTATAAACAAATATCAGCCCAACAACAATACAAACTTCACCTAATACGTATATTGCGATATCATGCTGTCCAAACAGATTATAAAATATACCCATAAGCCAGCCTGATAACGGCGGATGTTTGTTTGTTCCAAGACTAATTAAATCACCCCAAGCAACAGCCTCCATTGCATCAACAGATGCAATTTGTCTGGTTAATGAAATAAGAACCCATAAAAAAGCCTGAACTAACAAAAATACATAAAATAATCTCTTTTTTACTTGCTCCATTTATATTATGAACCTTCCGTTTTCATAAATCAAAACATCGTCGGCATAAATTTTTCCGCCATTTTTCATATTCTTAATCATATCCCAATGAAGACCGGAAACATTTTTACCGCCTGTTTCGGGATATGACGCACCGACAGCCATATGAATTGAACCGCCGATTTTTTCATCAAAAAGAATATTACCGGTAACTTCCTGAATTTCATCATTCGTTCCGATTGCGATTTCTCCAATTCCCTTAGATCCTTCATCCATATTAAACATAGCTTCCAAATAATCTTTGCCTGTAGCGGCATCAAATTTCACAATTTTTCCGTTTTCTATCCATAAATGAACGCCCGTTGCAGAATTTCCTCTGTAATTTTGAGGAAAATCAAAATATATTTCGCCATTAATATCATCTTCAACAGGAGATGTAAAAACTTCACCATCAGGATAATTATTTAATCCTGAACAGCTAATCCATTTTCTGCCCTCTACACCGTATGTTATATCTGTCCTGTCACCAACTATCCGAACTTTTTTTACATTGTTCAAATAATTTGCCCATTTGGTTTGTTTTTCATCAAGCTCTCTTAATTTTGCAACAGGATCATCGAGATTTAAGTAACAAGAATTGAACAAAAACTCAGAATATTCATCAAACGACATCTTTGCTTCTTGCGCAAGAGCATGAGTCGGTACATCCGCAACAACCCAAGAGGCTTCACCATTTGCGGAGCGCTCCATTAATGTCTTTGACAATCCTTGAGATGCCTTTGAACGTCTTGAAAGTTTATTCAAATCGGCACGAGCCATATTTTTTGTATTCATAGGTGCACCAATTGAGATAAATTTATCAACTGTCTTGTACTCAAGTTCTATAATTGGATCAATATAATCTAATTGTTCATCAGATGCATATTTGATAAAAATATCTGAAAAATCTTCAAATGATGTTCTCAAAATAGGATGTGCACCCTTTTGAATAACTCTTTTATAAACAGCTTTCACCAATTCTTTAGCATAAATACTTGTAGCTCTGATTTGAACCAAATCACCTTTTTGAACATTGGTCGAATAATCAACCAAAACTTCGGCATATTTATCCCAAATCGATTTTTGCATAATATCTCCTTTTATATAAAAAGAGGGCTATTGCCCTCTATTCATCCTGTAACGATTCATGACCGCTTTTGTGAGTTTTCAACAAAACTCCGCGTTTTGATGTTTGAACAAAATCAATCATTTTTTCAATATATTCATTCATCGGAATTTCAGCCTTAATTTTTTCAATAGCTTGAGTTGTATTCAAATCTTCCGAAATCAAAAGTTTAAAAGCTTCGTTAACATGAGTTCTGACTTCTTGAGAAACTCCTCTGCGTTTCATTGCAATTACATTAAGTCCACGTGGAACAGGAGGTCTGCCTTCCCCTTTAGAATACGGTAGAATATCCTGACGGGAAGCAGAAAATCCGCTAATAATTGCCATATCGCCAATTCTGATATTTTGATGGAATACACTCATTCCGCCAACAAATGCGCCAAAACCGACATGAACATGTCCGCCTAAAGTAACTAAGTTTGCTAAAATAACTTGATCCTCTAATACACAGTTATGTGCAACGTGAGAACCAACCATAAGCAAGCATTTTTTACCGACTCTTGTTGTAAAATCACCACAAGCAGCGCCTCTGTGAACAGTTGCATTTTCTTTTATAATTGTACCGTCACCAATAACAACTTTTGTCGGTTCACCTTTATATCCTAAATCCTGCGGTTCAGAACCAATCGTTGCAAACGGTGATATTGTACAATCTTCACCAATTTCTGCAAATTCTATATGCGCATTAGAAATAACTCTTGTTCTTGCACCTATTATAACATTTTCACCAATAACAACATAAGGCCCAATAATAGCATCATCGGCTATTTTTGCCGTTGGATGAATTATAGCTGTTTTGTCTATCATTTCTCTCTCCAAATTTATGAGATTCTTCGGCTGTTTGTCATTCTGAGCGTAGCGAAGAATCTCATTATTTATCAGCCTCAGAATGACATTAATATTATATTATAAATTTTAAGAGGATACGAAATTTTTATATTATTTTAATATTAAGATTTTTCAAACTTAACTCGCAATTTATGTAGTTCATCTAAAAGGCCATAGCATTTTTGCATAGTAGTTTGGAGCTGAGATGTCATTGGATTAAATTTATTTATTACATAATCATATGATTCATTAAGAGATTTATTTAATTCTTTAATATAATTATGTTGTTGGGTATTCAAACATAATTCTGCCGTTTTGTTATAAATCTTGTGTATTTCTTGCGTCGTAAAGCTTCTTTGCACGGATTCTTTATCACTTCCGATTATTTTTTCAACAAATTTTAAATATTTCAATAAAATTAGTTCATTCAAAGATGCGTTTTCCGGATTTATTTGTGGCTTTACTTTTTCTACAAACTTGTAAACTGCTCTTAAATAGGTATTCGCCATATCATCAGCATTTTTCGGATTTTCACTCTCGTAAAGTTTTACAAGTTCATTAATTAAGTCAACATTTTTTTGTTGTTCCAAATTACTTTTTTCTACATCATTTATATAAATTCTGGAATTAAAGTCTAAACTTCTTGTACTAATTCCATGTTTCATTGCGACCATTTTGAGTTTATTTTGAAGAGCATACGGAAGTTGCTGAACTTCAACATAAAAATCTTTTTCGCCTTCACTTTTTACTTTTTTCCAAGCATATTTCATGTTTTTTGCAAAAGATTTTCTTGCCCATTCATTTGCACTCCAAAACATTTTCATTACATCACTTTGTTGTTTTGTAATACTAATAGGATTAGCCTCAGGTTCAAAATCCTTAACTCCATGTGTTTTAAAAAATTTACTCATTGCTTTTTTAATATTATCGGCACCAAAAATACTCCATGCTTTCTTCACAACATGAGAGAAAATTTCGGCTCTTTCAGGATTTTCCAGATAAAATTTCTTTTGGCGCTCAGACATTTCATAAATTTTTTCAGGATGCTCCTCATAATGTCTTATCAAACCTTCCGAAATTCTCTGCCCACGTTCCGGCGAATAATGTCTTGGAATATATAAAACTTCACCATCACGTTCCTGAGCTTTTCTATCAAGTGCCGCTAAACGTTTTTCTGTCATTTCTTTTGTTAAACGTTCATTATATTCAGGATCGGATATTTTCAAAACATGTCCGTAATCTCTGCTGGCTGTGGGAATTTCAAGTTTTTGCATTGTATAATACAAATCAGTTCCGTCTGCATAACGTTTTAAATCATTTAATGAAAAACCCTTTCCCCAGTACAATTTAATCAATTGAACAGATAAATCTTCATCATTATCAAAATATTCGGATTCTCCTTTTTGAAATCGGCTGATAAAAGTATCTTTTCCTTTTGCAGTATCAACATCAAAGGCTGATTTAACATTCCTGAATTCGGAAAATCTTTCTTTTATTTGCGCCAAAGTATCACATTCTTCCAGTGATGCAAAATATCTCTTATGAACCGAAATTAAGGTTTCCTTTGCCTTATTCCCGCTTTCTAAAACCATGCCTACCCATTCTCTGATATTCTCAGGATAAATTGAGTGATTTTTTTCTGCGAGCTTATCAAGTTGTTTTACGGTTTGTGCCAAATCCATACTGTAACCGCCGGTAAATGACAAATATTGGGCGGTTGTCGGTAACTTGGCATAACTTTGATCTTGATATTGAACATTTTTTTGAGGTTTCGTTTGATAATTTTTATTATAATTAGGGGTTAAATCAAAATTCTGTATATTTATAATCTTCATATTTTTTCTCCAGCAATATAAAACGTGTAAAAATAAATTTTGCTCAAATATTAATATATGTAAAAAATTAAAGGGCTAAAATAGAAACTTTTAACCCTTCAACTTTTTAACTTTTCGACCATTTAATCAATTTATGTCATCGCAAAAGTCATATCTGCTTCTACACAAACTTTACCATCAACTCTTCCGATACCGTGAGCTTTACAGATAGGACCTTTTACCTTTGTCAATTCAACTTCCATATCAAATCTGTCACCAGGTCTTACGATATTTTTAAATCTTACACCATCAACACCGGCATACAAAGCTAATTTACCTTTATTTTCAGGTAAAGAAAGTAAAACAGGTGCAGAGCATTGCGCTAAAGCTTCCAACTGCAATACACCGGGCATAATAGGGTTATTCGGGAAATGTCCTTGGAAGAATGCTTCATTCATTGTCAAATTTTTGTAACCTTTAGAATATTTTCCCGGAATACATTCCGTGATTCTGTCAACCAACAAAAATGGGTATCTGTGAGGAAGCATTTCCATAATTTGCATAATATCCATTTTCACAACATCTTGTGTCATTTCTTCTGTCATTTTTCTCTCCTTATATTTTAATTAACTTATCTTTCAACAATTTTGCAACTTTTACATGCACTGCATGCCCTGCCTCTTTTGCCAATATCTGACATTTTAAATCTAACGGATTGACACCTGTCAAATACAAATCACCAACCATATCAAGCATTTTGTGCTTTACCGGTTCGTATTTTGAACGAATTTCAGTTGAATATGTGCCATCATCCATAAATCCTACGGTATTTTCCTGAGTCACACCTTGCGCAAAACCTAACATCTGAAACTTTTTCAAATCTCTGTAAAAACCGAAAGTCCTTGCCTCAATAATTTCTTCCTGATTTTTGGGATTGTAATTTACAAACCTCTGTGTAACATCAGGGTGATCATAATTTACCGCATAAGACATAAACAAATCTTTATCAGGTAAAATCACAACACTTGTTTTTCCGTTCAAATAATAAACAGGCTCAGAAACAGTATATTTTTGTTCTTTTGACCATAGCGGTTTATCAATTCCGGCTTTTTTAAAAAGTTCAACCCATTGTTTTGAGCTGCCGTCCAAAATAGGCACTTCTTCCTCCGTCATATAAATATCAATAGAATTTATATGACAAAAAGCTAATGCTGCGGTTAAGTGTTCTGTTAGCATTGCACGCGCTTTGCCTTTACCAAGCACAACACAATGATCCGTTGCCAAAACATTATCGGCACAAGCCTCAAAAGGTTCATAATCTTTGACAAAATATCTGATTTTACCTTCTTCTGATGGCTTTAATGTAACAGTACACGGTTTATTTTTCATCAAACCGTTACCTGATATTGAGATTTCTTTTTTTATAGTTACCATAAATTTTAAAGTGAATAGATGAATAAGTAAATAAGTTCTTTAATAAAGCAATTATATCTTAAGTTTCAAAAAACAGTTTTTGATATGAACTTATTACCTCATTGCCTTATTCACTTTTATTTACTCCTTCCTCAAACTCTTTGAGTAACGGTTCATATTTTCTGAATTTTGCAAAAATTTCCTGTGCATCTTTCATTGTTTTCAACTGTTTGATGAAATCTTTTCTCGGCATTGCAGGAATACCAACAACGATTGATTTTTCAGGGAATGATTTCGTAACCCCAGCTTTTGCTGTGATAATTGTATCTGAACCAATTTCGATATGGTCTGCCAAACCTGCTTGACCTGCAATAACAACTCTGTCACCAATAACGCAGCTTCCTGCAATACCAACCTGAGATACGATTAAACAACCTTCGCCAACTTTACAATTATGACCAATCATAACAAGGTCATCAATTTTTGTATTATCGCCAATTGTTGTATTTTCAATAGTTCCTCTGTCTATTGTCGCATTAGCACCGATTTCTACATTATTACCAATAACAACAGAGCCGATTGAAGGTATTTTAAAGATAACATGTTTTGATTTTGTTTCTCTAATTTCACCATCTTTTCTTGCCTGTTCAATATTATCAGGATTTTCTGTTACAAAGCTAAAGCCGTCAGCACCAAGAGATACACCATGATGTAAAATTACATCATTTCCAACCTGAACTCTATCACCGATATTTACACCCGGATGGAATAGGCAATTTTTACCAATTTTTGCCCCGCCGCCAACATAAACATTAGCTAAAATTTTTGTATTATCACCAATTACTGCATCATGAGCAATAACAACATTTGGTCCGATTTGAACATTTTCACCGATTTTTGCTGTTTCATGAACAACTGCAGTTGGGTGAATACCTTTGTTTACTTCAGGAGCAACGTAAAACATATTTAAAAGCTTCATCATTGCTAAACGAGGTCTTTCAACTTCAATAGTTGTAAGATTAGGAATCTGAACCCCTAAAGGTACTAATGCTGCTTTTGCCTTAGATTGAGCAAGATTTGCAATTTCTTCTTCTCCCAGTGCAAGCGCTAAAGTATTTTCATCAGACAACAAAGGTGGTGCAATATGTGAAATTTTTGCATCTTCTACCTTTGTTAACATACCGCCTGTGATATGTGTAATTTCTTCTAATGTGAATGTTGGCATAATTTATACTCCTCAATTTTTCATTTTTTCTATCACTTTTGTCGTTGACTTTCCTTGAACAAACTCAATAAATTCCACCCTTGTGCCATTTTTTTTCATAATGTCAGCCTCCGGGAGAGTTTCCATTGTATAATCAGCACCTTTTGTGTAAACATCAGGTTTCATTTCATCTAAGAGATTTCGAGGACTGTCTTCATCAAACAATACGACATAATTAACACATTTCAAAGCACTTAATATTTCTGCTCTGTCATTTTCATTATTAATAGGACGAGTCGGACCTTTGATAGATTTTACGGATTTGTCGGAATTGAGCAAAACAATCAAAACATCCGCAAAAGACTTCGTTTTTTCCAAATATCTAACATGCCCGACATGCAAAATATCAAAGCAGCCATTAGTTGCAACGACAGTCTTGCCTTCGCTGTGAAGTTTGTCTATTAATGCTCTGAGTTCTTCTCGTTTTACTAACATATCCCTTATTGCCATTCTGAGCCTAATATATACAAATTCTTCGCTCCGCTCAGAATGACCAGAAGACGAAGAATCTCACGAAATTATTTTACCAAAAATAACGTTAAATGTCTTTAAAGGTTATGAATTGTTAAGAATAAAATAAAAAAAGAAAGATGAAAAGACCTTTACGTATGCTTCACACGAGAAAATAATTATTAATTAAATAGCGTTTACTTTTTTATTTTTATTTATTTATATATTTGTGGACACGCTTCATTTTACCCACACTACATTATTATGTATAATCCTAATATTAATATTGAAATAACCTCAAATTCTGCTATAATATCCAAAGGAGATAGTTATGGATTTAGCACTTGAGATAAAAGAATCAAAAATAATTATTAAATGGGCTGATAAGAAAAAAGCTGATTTTTACAGAGTATTTTGCAAAAAAGATGAAAATTTTTACGAATGCGCAAAAGTTTACAATGAAAATCAAATAAGGTTATCTCTCATACCATATGGTGACGGAGAATGCTTTGTACAGGCAATAAAAGACGGAAAAATTATTGATGAATCGTCAAAAAGACAGTATAAATATGATACTATCGACATTGTAACAAGGTTTGAAGATGACAACACTTTAAAAATTTTTTACAGCAAATATGACGGTGCACAAGGCTACAGGCTATACAAAAGCGTTGACGAAGAAGGTTTTAGCGGATACAAAAATTCTGATGCCGAATTCATAAGCACAGAGAATTTTGAAAATACGGAATATAAAATAAAACCCTTTGTAAAAAGTGAAAACGGCAGAGAATTTTTAGCTTCTTCACCTGCTTTCAAACCGCAAGAAAACCGCTTTATTTCAACATCAATATACAAATCATACAATTTCAATTTCTTTTTATCGTGGAACTTTAGAGGTGATGCTGACGGTTTTTTGGTCTATACACAAAATTCCGACACCCCTGTTTTTGAAACAAATGACGGATTAAGGCACTATTTGGAATTGAGCGAATTCAAAGGCAGTACAAAATTTATTGTAAAAGCTTTTGTTAATACTATTGACGGCAGATTAATTATTGCGGAATCTCAACTCACCGCACTAAGCATAAGAAAATATGAAAAACCGGAAGTTTCGTTAATAATTCCGGCATACAATTCAAAAGATTATATTGCAAGAAGTATTGACAGTGCCCTCGCATCAGACTTTGATAATCTTGAAATAATAATTGTTAATGACGGAAGTACAGATGACACCCAAAAAATTATTGATTGGTACGATAAAAATTATGAAAATATCGTATCTATCCAAAAAGAAAACGGTGGTGTTGCAGATTCAAGAAATACCGCCATTAAGGCTGCAAAAGGGAAATATATCGCATTTTTGGACAATGATGATTTAGTAAGACCTGATATGATATCGAGCCTCTATAATTCAATAACCAAAAATAACTGCGACGTTGCTATTGCTCCGCTATACAGAATTACAGATAATGGATACACAACACATTGTAACTTGCCTTTTATGGAAGATGTTCCGTATGACATAGACAAATATTTGGAAATTATGTATACACCGGGTTATTATAATTGTGCAATTTGGAATAAACTCTACAATGCGCAAATGGTAAAAGAGCATCCGCTTGGGCTTTTGAGATACGAAGATGTATCCTGGACTCCTTGTATTTTATCTTACGCAAAAAAATTCTGTTTCTTAAAAACTCCATTCTACGAATGGGACAGAAAAACTCGTCCTGAAACATTCGGTGATGTTTTAGCAAAAAAACCTGAGGATGAACTCTTTGAACACAGAAAACAAGCAATGCTATTTTTTGTCCAACAGGGTAATCCCGAGAAAAAAGAATATCTAAAAACGATTGCAAAACGCAGACTTTCTCGTTACGCAAAAAATTCTCCGCTGCCTGATTATAATGATTTGATAGGACAAATTGATGCAGGAAAATACTAGAATAGCGGATTATTTATTATACTTGGCATATCTGAACAAAAAATTGGGCGGATTTTTTGAAAACCAATCTCCCTATATTTTTTGTAAAAAAGGTTGTTCAAAATGCTGTCAAAACGGGGAATACCCGTTTTCTCAACTTGAATACAATTTTATTATGATAGGATTTTCCAAATTACCGGAAGATACAAGAGGACAAATTTTAGCAAAAGTGAAAAAATTAAAAGAAGAAAAAGCAAAGTTTGGCAATGGATATACCTATGAATGCCCGTTTCTAGTCAATAACGAATGCTCTGTATATGAATTTAGGGGGATTATATGCAGAAGCTTCGGTTTGATGTCAATAAACCCTAAAGGATTATCAAAAATACCCTTTTGCGCATTTGAGGGTTTGAACTATTCTAACGTAATAGAACCTGAAACAAAAATTGTTTCTCTGGAAAAGTACAAACAATTGGGCGAAAATCTTCCCGAACCTTTGGCATACAACGTTGGGTATGAATTTTTGACAAGCAAAAATATAGAAGAAAATTTTAAGCTGAACTTTGGTGATAAAAAAGCACTTATTGATTGGTTTTAAAACGTTTTATAAAAATTTTTAAACCTAAAATTGAAATAATTTTATAAATACTAATATTTTTTATCGAAAAAATTTTTTCCAAAAATGTTTGATTTGTATAAGATATTTTTTGAATAGCTTATCCTGAGATTTTTTATCACTAATTAAAAATTTTAGGATATTTACTTGCACTTTATACGTTTCTAGGCACATTACTTTTTTCTTGTTACTGGCATTATTTGTATGTTTTCTATATATAAGTAATGGTTCCTGAATATTTGCGAATTTTAGAAATTTTACCGCTTTTGAAAATAATTCATAATCTTGAACACCATAATATTCTTCATCATATCGCAAATTATATTTTTCAAAATCTTCTTTTCGCCACATGCATACAGGATGTATAATTTCACATCGTGATAAAAAATCTAAAATTTTTGGATATTGTTTTGTTTTCCAAATAACATCATTACGCTTTTGAGACTTAACCTGTATCCAAGCAGAAACAAGTGAAATATCTGAATTATTTTCCAAAAAATCATATTCTTTTTGTAATCTTTCAGGCAAAGAAATATCATCATGGTCTGCAATAGCAATATATTTTCCTGATGCTAAACTTAAAAGTTTATTTCGGCTTTTTGTAATACCCAAATTAACTTCATTTTTATAATATTTTATTCTTTCGTCATTATACAATTTTATAATTGACTCAATATCTTTTGTAGAACCATCATTTAATATTAACAATTCAAAATTTTTAAAAGTTTGATTTAATATACTTTCAATACATTCTTTAAGGTAAACAGACTTTGCATTATATACGGGTAATAAAACTGATATTAAAGGGATGTTACTATTTTCCATAAAAATCAAACTTTCTTTCAGGATTTAATGCTCCTAACAACTTACCAAAATTGTTCACTGCTCTTGTTATTGCATTAACTGTTTTTGTAAGACCAAAAGGGATTATTAGAATTACTATAATTAAATTAAAAAATACTGTAACTATTTTTTCTGTTATATAGAAATATTTTCTATGTCTTGTTTTATTATTTAAGAATTTCACCTTTGAAACAGAATGTCCATTATGAAATGCCCTTTTTAGAATATATTGTATATTGGCACGTTCAGAGCATACTATTTCAAAATTAACTGCATTATAATTCCATCCAATATTGTAGCCGACTTCACTTAGCCTTGAGAAAAAATCAGTATCTTCACTTCCGGAAAAATTATATTTTTCGTTAAAATAAATATTGTTTTTTTGAACAATATCTAAAGGAAAAAATACATTTCCTGATGCACAAGTTTTTTTGTATTTACCTAATTCTTTTCTTGATATAGTTTTAAAAATTTTATTATTAACTATATAATCAGGATAATTTTTGTCAAATCTCTTATATGTTGGTCCACTTGAAATATATATATTTTCAAAATTATCATAAAATTCAATGTGATTTATAAGCCAATTTTTATCAGCAATCTCATCATCATCAATAAAAGCTAAGTGTGTTGCTTTTTTGCTTATTGCAACATGCAGAGCTTTATTCCTTACATTTGAAAGACCTTTATTTTTTTCTGTGAAATATTCTATATTTAATAAATTATTATAATTTTTTACTATACGTTCAGCACTTTTGCTTAAATCATTATCTATCACTAAAATTTCTGTCTTTATATTCTTGGGATAATTGAGCATTAATAAATTATTTAGTAATCTCTCGAGCTCTACCACTCTTTTGTATGTACATATAGCAATAATTACATACTTTACCTCAGATTTGGGAATAATATTAATATAAGATTTTTCTTTATGCATACATATATTTAATAATAAAAATATATGTAAACAAATATAATATTAAGTTTTATTAATGTATGCACATAATAAATGTAATAATTATATCCATGCGTTGTTAAAAACTTGCGGCATACATCATATTTTATATTGGAGATAATGTTATGATGAAGTTTGATGATAAAAATTTTATTGCTCAAAAAATAAAGACATACCGCAAAAAAATGGGACTTACCCAAGAGCAATTGGCAGAACAAATTGACTTGAGTGTACAGCATGTATCAAGAATAGAAAATGGCTGCTATATCCCATCTCTTACCACTTTTTTTAAAATTATAAGCATTTTACAAATTGATTTAAAAGAATTTGGATTTAATATTGAAAAAAACAACAACCCTGTTATAAACAATATAATTGAAGATATTACAAATGCATCTGATGAAGAATTAATTTTTTATGAAAATATGATTAAATGTATTAAAGATAGTTTCTCTAAAATAAAAAAAAGAAATAATTTGATGTTTACAAAATAACAAAAATAGGGAATAATATTATTAGAGGATATTATGAAATCAATTAAAGAAAAATCAATTGAATCAAAAATATTGAAAAGATTGGAAAATAACCCTGTATGTTTAAAACTCGTTAATTACCTGTTTGAAGATGAAGAACTGCAAATGATGCAGGAATATGCAAACAATGTTTCTATCAAACGACTTGGCTACAACGATCACGGGCCGGTTCATATGCGTCAGGTTACTGCTAATGCTATCAAAATGTTAAATATCCTTCAACAATCAGGAATCAGAACTTCACTTGAAAGAGAAGAAATCGGAACTTTTGAAGACAGCATGTGCGCAGTAATTATAGCCGGCCTTATGCACGATTTGGGAATGATGATAGGCAGGCAGGGACATGAAGATATGTCATCTCTATTAGCTCAGCCTATTATAAAACGTGCATTGGAATATGTTTTTCCTGAAGATTTGAATAGGCGTGTTGTTATAAAATCATTAGCTACAGAAGCTATTATAGGGCATATGTCATCCAGAAAAATACATTCGATTGAAGCTGGTATTATCCTCATTGCAGACGGCTGCGATATGACAAAAGGCAGAGCCAGAATCCCTATGGCAATAAATACAACTCCGCGCGTGGGCGATATTCATAAATATTCAGCTAATGCAATCAACAGAATTGGTATTCATCACGGCGAAAGACGACCTATCAGAATTGATATTGAAATGTCAGGGGATGTAGGATTCTTCCAGATAGAAGAAGTCCTTTTGACAAAAATTGAATCAAGTCCTGCCAAAGCATACGTTGAACTCTACGCCGGAGTTGCCGGTGAAGAACCTAAATGCTATTTATAACTTATTGCATTCCATAATATTTTAATCTTTCCTGAATTTTTCTGATTTTATTTTGGAGCTCTATTTCTTTTTGTTCCCGATCTGCTTCTATTTCCTCAAAATATTCTGTAACTGAGTTTAGAGCCATATATCCGAGTATTAATTCAACAATCATATTTACTCCTTTCCAATTTCTAAAAATTCATAATATAATTCATCGCAATCACACACTAAAAATTCTTCTCTAAAAACTTCTTTAATTGTTTTTAATCCGAAAAATAAACTTATTATCATAATGTTCTCCTTTTTGTATTTTTATTATAAAAATCAGTTATGACAAAAACGGTCGTATGTGATATAATTTTTTCGGAAGGAAAATTTTATGCAGGACAAACCAAGATATTCAAGAGTTTCGGATATATTAGATTTGGCAATATTTATGTCGTCGAAATTGCAGGGGGTAACACTCAATGAAATTGCGGAACGCTACAATGTTTCCCGCCGAACAGCAGAACGTATGAGAGATAGTTTGACCTGCATTTTCCCACAAGTTGATGAGATTGAAACAGATGATATTCAAAAACATTGGGGATTTATAAATTATTCAATATCACAATTTGTAACTTTTAGCCCGAAAGAACTTGCAAATATAGAACAATATCAACGAAGAACAACAAACAAAGAGCTAAAAGAAGAACTGGGAAAAACAATAGAGAAAATTAAGGCGTTCAATCGAAAACAGGCAACTTCCGTTGAAAACAATATTGAACTTTATTTACAAACTGAGGGGTACGCTGTCCGTCAAATGCCTCAATATAAAATCAGTCTGGATGCATTGGAAGTTATTCGTGAAGCCGTTCAACATTCAAAAGTTGTCACAGGAATTTATCATGACAAAAAACGCACAATTGAGCCTTTGGGTATGATTTACGGTGAAAAAATATATCTTGTTGCAAGAGAAAAAGCAAAGGGTGACGGAATTTATAACTACTTGCTTCACAAATTCCAAGATTTGAAACTAACTGATAAACATTTTGAAAAAGGTGATTTTGATTTGCAGGAATACACAAATCTTTCATTTGGAGTTTATCACGGAGAAATCCTAAATGTTAAATTATCATTTTCACCGGAATTGGCGCAAGAGGCAAGTCAATTCAATTTTCACCCGACGCAAAAAGGAAAATTTGAAAAAGACGGAAGCTATACCTTAACCTTCAAAGCAAGCGGAAGCCGAGAAATTATCTGGCACGTATTTAAATGGGGCGCAGGATGTAAAATCCTCGCACCCAAATCACTTAAAGAAGAATATAAAGCTTATTTGCAAGAAAATTTATCTAACTATTAACATTTACACTTCATCTTATTATCCAATTTTATAAAAATAACAGGATAAATTAAGGTTACAAAAAGTCCTGCCAAAAACATTAATGGTAATGACAGAGTTGTTTGTACAAAATGTATTATCACAGTTGCAATCAAATATTTCAACATTGATATTAAACAAATACCGCCTACAACTCCAATTACAATCCTGCTTTTTACGGATAAATCTTTCGGATTGAACGGGAAAAATCTTCTGCATAAAAAACATCCGTTAATAAGTCCCAAAGAATATGCATATACAACAACAGTTACATATTTCAATTTTTGAGGATTTACTAACAATTCTCCGTTTATATAATCCATTCTGTATGTATTAAAAAAGAATATATAAACTAATGCCAATATTGCAAATATATTTATTATCACAAGCAAATATAAATATCGGTTCTTATTTTCTTCTGCCCAATTAATCATTTTATTCACGGCAAAAATAAGAATCAAACCAATAGTCAATCCACAAACAACATCCTGTGGAGTATGAACACCAAGCCATAACCTTGAAAAACCGATAAGAAGAACCAAAGCTATCAAAGTTATACAAAATATCTTATGTTTTCTTGACAAATAAGCCACACCACCCAATACTGAAGAACTCATTGCCGAATGACCACTAGGGAAAGAATACCCTTTTGCAAAAGGTACAGCGAGCTCTGACGGCTGCATTCTGCTATCCAAAACCCAAGGACGATAAACGCATGCCATCATTTTAAATAAATGTGCTAAAAATATATTAAAACTTTCAAGCGAAAATAAATATACACCAGCCCTAAAATCAATACACCAATATACTATGGCACAAACAAGAGTCGGGAGCCAAAACTCACCAAATATAGTTATTGATAAAAAGAATTTATCTATAACTTCAGGACAGTTAACTCTTATATTCTGCCAAAACAACAAAAAATCTATTTGCGGATTAATCCAAGACGGATTAGATAAACAATCTATCATAATACCTCCAATGTAACTATACTACTAAAAAATAAACACAGTGGCAATTTATTAAAATTTATGCTAAAATATTTTAGCATGTTAGATATAAAAGGAGTAAATATATGAAAAAATTTTTAACATTCATTTGTATTATAGCAATCTGTGCTCTTAGTACACCAGTTTTTGCAGGAACTCATGGGGTTAACGGAAAAGTTTCAGGAAGATCAATTGCTGCCGGTGCATTATCTTTATTGGTATGGCCTGGAATAGGACAAGTTGTTAATGAACAAAATTATGAAAAAAATGTTACACATGCTATTCTTGGATTGACAGGTATTTTTAGAATTTGGTCATGCTATGACGCTGTTGTAGACAGAGATGGCGGAGTTTGGGAAAATAGAATTTAGTTCAATATTTTAAACATGATTCTCAAATTTTCAAATAGTATTTACAAAAAATTCCCATCGCAACTGTTCTGAAAACCTATAATTAAAAAGTCGGTAAAATCAATGTTTTACTGACTTTTTAATTAAATTTTATTTTAAAAAAATCTGGAGACGAGGACTCTGCCGATGTAATTTAACATACAAAGCGAGATATAATTAACTATGAGATAAAGATCCGTTTCACATATTTAGTGTTTTAATCTTATTTGTTAAATATATAATAAATTTTTTATAATTTAGCTATTTTTTATGTATAATAAAAAAAGAAATTTTGTTAAAGGATAGTATAATTATGAAAAAAATTTTAATGACAGGAATAACCGGTCTTGTGGGTGCAGGGTTTGCAACAAATGTATTAAGAAACAATCCGGATTATGCGATAGTCTCTCTTAGCAGAAGTTTTGGTAATAAATCAGGACTTGACAGAACTAAAGAAATAATAAAACAACAGTGCGAAATGGATAATAAAACAGATGCGGAAGAAATACTTTCCCGTATTGAAATAATTGAAGGAACTCTTGAAGATTTTCCTGAAGCTGAAATGATGTCAAAAGGACCTTATGATACATTCTTTCACTGCGCTGCCAGTGTTAATTTAGGAAAAGATCCGGATAAAAAAACGTATAATACTAATTTTTACGGTACCAAATCCGCTTTAGCTGTAGCAAAAAAACTTGGATTAAAAACTTTCCACTATGTAGGAACTGCTTATGTTGCAGGTAAAAGCAGCGGGGTTGTTATGGAAGATTCAATGCCTGCAACAGATTGGAATAATTCGTATGAAAAAAGTAAATTTGATAGTGAAAAGCTTGTAAGAGAATCCGGTTTTGACTATACAATATACCGTCCGGCAATTATTGTAGGTAAACTTTCTGATGGTGTAATAAGAAAACCTCTTGCATTTTATCGAATACTTGAATTTTTAGCTAAGGTAAAAATAAGCGGATGTAAACGTGCAGGATTACCAATAAATGGAAAATTTAGTACAAACTTAAGACTTGCAGCAGGAACATCTGATAAAATATACTTTGTTCCTCAAGACTATGTTCAGCAAACAATAGCAAAATTATTTGTCCTACCTGTTTGTAACAGAACATATCATCTGACAGGAATGTCACCTGTTTCAACCAAAATGATTGAAACCGCAGTATGTGAAGCACTACAAACAACAGGTCTTTGTATTGTTGATAATGTTGAAAATCCTTCAAAAGAAGAAAAATTAGTTCAACGCATGCTTGATGATTTGCTGCCTTATTTTAAATCTGATATAACTTTCGATAACACAAACGTTATAAATGCGTTGGGTAAAGAAGTTCTTGATTGGAATTTGGACTTAGATTTCTTAAGAAAAATGATACATGCATATTATAAAGAACATAATCCTGAATTGTTGAAATAAAAAAGAGTTAAAATAATGTCTAATGCACTTCTTCAAGATGATTCTAAAAAATTAAAAACTGATAACAGTATGGTTTCGGTTATTGTTCCAACACATAAACCGAATATAAAGTACTTTTTACGTTGTTTTAATTCTGTCAAAAATCAAACATTCGGATTTGACAATATAGAGGTTATTATTGTTGTTCATAACACTAGCGAGCAATTTTTTAATGAAATAAAAGATTTAGTAAAAGGTTATGATAATGTTAAACTTTTGAAATTGGATAACGATAAACATTCTGCTTCAAGTCCAAGAAACTATGGCATGAAATTTGTAACTAATAAATATGTAACTTTTTTGGATGATGATGATGCTTTAAAAGAAAATTTTATTAAAGATTCTTTGAATTATATGAAAAATAATAATGCACAGTTTGTTTCTTATGCTCGTAAAAATATACGTGATGACCGTAATATTGTAAGTATAAAATATAATGAACTTGAAACAAGAATAGATAAAGAAATAATTTATAATATTAATAAAAATGCGGATAATATTCCTTTTGAACAAGCTGTTTTTGTTACGGGGAAATTGTTTGATTTTGATATTATAAAAAAACATCATATTTTATTTAATGAGGATATTCCTGTTTTTGAGGACTTTTTATTTGTATCGGAAATTATAAAACATTCAAAGTCTGTATGTGTTCAGCCTCATATTTTGGGGTATTACTATCACCTTAATGAAGACAGTATAGTTAACAATTTAAATCGTACAGATGCTGATGTATTAAATTGTGTTGAAGGAATTGTAAATATTATAGAAACAATAAAATCTTCACAATATCTTTCAAAAATAGGACTTAATGAACTTGTTGCTTATGTTGGTGTTACTATGTTTTCATCAGTTAATATATCTTTTTCAACAAGGTGCAAAGTCAAGGATTTAATGCAAAAATATATAGAATTATTGTGGGTTGTTGACAAAAATAACATTTATGTAAAAAATAGAAGCAAAATGAATTATAAAATTATGGAAACAGAAATAAAACATCCTATGATAGCTTATGCTATATCTAAAACTTTAAAACTATTAAGGATAAACCCAACATTACTGGTAAGTTTTTTTACAAATACATTTGATTAAATTTTTTATTTTATTCCCTGTTGTAATAACCAAATCTTCATTATCAACTTTTCAGGAAGAAACTTTGACATAATTCGGCACATATTTACATAGAAACCATATACGGACATGTCTTTGCCTTTGTATGCATCTTTTAATGCTTTCTTTGCAACGACATCAGGTTCTGCGATAAAGACAAAGTTCTTTGTTCCTTTTTCAGCACCAATGCATCCGCGTTTGTATAAATCGGTATTCATCCACCCCGGACATACTGCAGTTACTGCTATTCCCTTTTCTCTTAATTCAATATTTAATGCTTGTGAATAATTTTTTACAAAAGATTTTGTTGCACTATAAATATTTTGATAAGGTACAGGCTGAAATGCGGCTTGTGATGCGACATTTATAATATGTGAGCCTTTGTTCATAAACGGAATACAAACCAACCCCATTGTGACAACCCCTGATATATTAAGGTTAATCATATTTACAGATTCGTCAATAGAAATATCTTCATAAGAGCAAAACTTTGCAAAACCTGCGTTATTTATTAATATCTTTAAATTCGCATTTTGAGTTTCTAAAAATTTGCCAAAGTTTTTAATGTTTTCAGCGTCAGATAAATCAATAGAGTATGGTTGAATTTTATTACCATATTCTGATTTTAAACTGTTTAATTTTTCTTCGTTTCTTGAGAGTACAAATATTTTATCAAGGCTGTTATCTTTAATTAAAAGTTTAACAAATTCTTTACCGAACCCGCTGCTTGCACCTGTTACTATTGCAATATTAATTTTTTCCATGTGTCCATTATATAACAAACAAAATTCGAAAGATTTTAATTAAATTTATATTAAAAATGGAGATAACGTCGCCAAAATCGAACTTTTTATTGCAAAATTTTATAGATTCTTTATCAGATAAAATTTTTATTTCTGCAATAAAAAAATATTATTTGTCATGCTGAACTGACAAGAAAATAGTATAAACGTAATTTCCTGTCACCCTGAACTTGTTTCAGGGTCTTACCAACAAAAGCATTTATATAAAAATTTTAAGATTCTGAAATAAATTCAGAATGACAAAATTTTTTTATTGCATCTAACCATTGTTCAGATAAGTCTTTAAACTCGGGATTCATTTCTTTAATTAAATTTATCTTCCATTGTCTGTGCCAACGCTTCAATTGTTTTTCTCTGTTCAGTGCAGATTCAACATCTTCGGTTACTTCATAGTATACTAATCTATCAACATTATATTTTTTAGTAAAACCCTCAACAACTTTATTTTTATGCTCCAAAATTCTTTTTTGTAAATCACCGGTTACTCCAATATAAAATGTTGTTTCATTGTAATTTGTTAAAATATATACTGCATAAGTTTTGTTCATAGATTTATTGTAACATGCGCAGATTATAAGATGCTGAAACAAGTTCAGCATGACAAAAAGGGGGAATTATGACTAAAAGAATAGGACTAATTATCAAAATACCAAAAGAAACTGTTTCACAAAAAGAAATTGATAAAAAGCGTGCTGAATATATCGCACTACTTTTGAAGTGGAAAATGAAAGAAATATTAGAAAATAAAAAATAAGTTTTATCTTAAAGTGAGTCGAACTTTTGAAAAGACCATAAAACAAGGCTTTTTCCACTTTATTATGTCAAAATATTTAAAAACGATTTAAATCGTAAATTTAAAAACCCGCCAAACTATTGATTTTGCAGGTTCTTATAAATAAAGTTCGATTTTAAAATAATCTGGAGACGAGGGGAGTCGAACCCCTGTCCAAAATGGATGTCAATAAACCTCTACGAGTGTAGATATTAATTCGCTCAAGCTTTTAGGGAATATCAAAACCTGTTAAAAAGCCCAAAGTATTTTTTAAGGAAACACAAACCTTTAACGGTTAATCTTGATACGCCTACCGTTATCAACGCACTGCCGCTTGCATAATGGACCCATAAAACCGGCAAGCTGGGCTCTATGAGTAGCTAAATGAGACTAAGCTGCAACTGCATATGCAGGAGCGAAGTCTGCTTCAATTACATTGTTAGCATTTAATTTGTTTTGCCCGTTGATAACCGAGAACAGCTCTCGGACTCGCAATCTATTTCCACCGAACATCCTGTCAAATCCAAAACGTCCCCATGAATTTATTTGAAAAGTTAAAAACACTAATGTCATTGCGAGGAGTAAAACGACGTCGCAATCGCAATGTCACTTGATATTAATGAGATTACTACGTCAGACTAATGTCTGCCTCGTAATGACAACAAAAATTTTGCAATTAACCAATATGTCAATGTACTGTATTATGTATTATAACCTACTTAATAAATTTTTCAAGAGTGAATTTGAAAAGAACATTTTGTACAATGGGCTTTTGGATGCAACATCAAGTTATCTTCCAAATCATAAAGCTTTTGAATTCTTGTAACCAATGGTGCTCCGCAAACAGGACACTTCAACCCACCTGCTTCATTTAATATCAACTCTTTCAAACTTTCAATTACTTGATCTGATACAATATGATTGTCAAAATCTTTTTCTAATTTTTTTATTTCCTCAGGAGAACATTTTAAAACCTTCGCCAAATTCTGGCGAACCGTAACAGACAAAAACAACTCTTTGCCGGATTCTATATCTTCAATCTGTTCCAAAGGCAAGTTTGTCACCATAGCCAAACCTTTCGGCGACAACCCTAAATCATCCCTATGCTTTTGTATAAATTGTGCTAATGTTTGCATTCCCTCACCCGAAAATCTATATATATAATATTATAAAACAACCCCTTATACAAGGGGTTGTTAGTTTTGTGTAGAAACTTCAGGTTTTGATTACCAATAATATGTTGATTTTCCATCATTAAGGTCAACAAGTTTAACTTCACTTGATAACATTTTTGCTCCTGAGAAATCATAATATGCTTTTTCAGGTTTACCATCTTCACCAATATATGGATTACCATTTGGATCGTAAACTACAGAGCCGAATAAGAATTGACCTAATTTGTCACCTCTGACATATTCAGCTTCTCTGCCGTCTGGTAAGTTATCCATTCTGTCGTATATTCTTGCAGAATTGTGTCTTCCGTCTCTATTGTTTGTTCTAATTTCATAATCAGCATATCTGAATCGAGGGTCTGAAGATTTCGGGAATTTTGTCTTATCACGTTCATCTACCATATTTTCAGGTAAAATAAATCTTGTAAATTTAATACCTCTACCCGGAACATCGACAATTTCTGTTTTTATGAATGATACTTTAGGATTTTTCGGATCATCATACATATCAGAAACTTTTGTAACTAGTGAAAGTGTTTCTGCATTTGTACCAATACTGTCTAATTTTGTTTCATACAATTTATAATCGTATTCGTTGTAAGCAACAGAACCTATAAATGCTACATGGTTTTCGGTATCAGTCGGTGTAGGTCCGTTTAACTCAACACCAATGTTCAAACCTTGTCTGATTAAAGAGTCTGCCAAATGCCAAGGATATTCTTTTACATAAACAGGTTCAAATACAGTTTTTGTGATTGTATCTGTATCATGAATAGTAATTGTATCTCTTATGATTACCGGTTTTCCATCATTGCCGCAAGCCCATGCCCATGCAGAACTGGATGTTGTTGCCCAAGAGTCAGTTTCGGCACGAATTAAACCTTTTTCGCAGGATGTCATACCACCCAAAGTCATTGCACCAATACCGCTGGCTAAAATTGCGTTTCTTACAGGATGACGTTTTCTCTGACCAAAACTTACCTGAGCTTCAAGTGCTTTTGCAAAATCTTTTGACATTGGTGCACTCATTTGAGAATAGCTTTGAGCAGATTCATTATTTGCTGTTTTCTTTACGCTGCCTTCAAATTTAGGTGCTAAAGAAATACCGTTAATTGCTTGTACGTTCATACTAATTTAATTTACCTCCAATTTTCTACACTTTGTATGTATATAAAGAAGAAACATGTTTTTATTTGCCATGAAAATTATAACAAAAACATGTTTCTTCTTAAAACTGTTGATATAATTGAGCTTTAACCGTTTACAATTCGTAACAATTTGTTAGTTTGCTGCTAATTTTTCTCTTACAAGTGTTTCAACCTGAGAAAGTATATCCGGATTTTCAGCTAAGAAATCTTTTGCTTTATCACGGCCTTGACCCAATTTTTCATCATTAAAGCTAAACCAAGAGCCAGCCTTTTTAACAATATCAAGATTTACTGCAACATCAAGAATATTACCGATTTTACAGATACCTTTTCCAAAAATAATATCAAATTCGGCAGTTCTGAATGGCGGTGCTACTTTATTTTTTACCACTCTAACTCTTACGTGGTTTCCGACATCACCTTCATCACCTTTCAAACCTTCTGTACGTTTAATTTCCATACGAACAGATGCGTAATATTTAAGAGCATTACCGCCTGTAGTTGTCTCGGGATTACCGTACATAACACCGATTTTCATACGTAACTGGTTGATGAAAATAACTGTTGTATTAGTTTTTCCGATAATACCTGTCAATTTTCTCAATGCTTTACTCATCAAACGAGCCTGAAGTCCCATTTGCTGATCTTCCATAGAACCTTCAATTTCTGCCTTCGGAACTAAAGCTGCAACAGAGTCAACAACAACGATATCGACAGCACCCGAGCGAACCAATTCTTCTGTAATATCAAGCGCTTGTTCCCCTGTATCAGGTTGAGAGATTAATAAATCATCAATTTGTACACCCAAATTTCTTGCATATTCGGGATCAAGAGCATGCTCAGCATCTACATAAGCAGCTATACCGCCTCTTTTTTGGCATTCAGCAACGATATGTTGAGCAAGAGTTGTTTTACCGGAGCTTTCAGGGCCATAAATTTCAATAATACGGCCTCTCGGAACACCACCAATACCCAATGCAACATCGAGTGCCAATGCTCCTGTCGGGATGGCATCAACATTAACTGTTGCTTTATCACCAAGTTTCATTATAGAGCCTTTGCCAAAATCCTTTTCTATTTTTTCAATAGCAAGTTTTAACGCTTTATTTCTTTCTTCAGACGGAGAAACTGTTTCCATTTCTTTTTCTTTTACAGCCATTGTTTATATCCCTTTTTTATTTTGTCGGATTAGCAAATCCGACCTACATTCTTCGGCTTTTACAGGTCATTCTGAGCAGAGCAAAAAACCTCATAAAACACCACAGAAAATTAAATTAATCCCAAATTTGTTTTTCTTTTTTCTTATAAAATCCCAAACCTACAGGTTTATAAGAATTCAAATCATTTTTAAGTTGATAAATTTCTTTGTTAAGGTCAATAATTTTTTGTCTCAAAGTTTCATTATCCGTTTTGCAACGAATTAATTCGACAACAACCTCATCCATACCTTCAAGTTTTTCATCAATAACTTTGGAAATTTTATCACTAAGTTTATTTTCCATGTCTTTCAATGAATTTAAAATATTCATAATAGCAGAGGATTGTCTGTTTTCAGATTTGGCAGGAGGCATTGAGGCTCCTTTCATTGCCTGAATTTTGCGCAAATTCTTTACTTCTTCATACGAAAAATAAGTCTGACCTTTACTGTTTTTTCTCGGCAAAATTGATGCGCGTTTACAAAGTTCAACTATCTCTTTATTATCTGTTCTGAGTATACTTCTAACCTCTTGCGGAGATAAAGTTTTTCCCTCTAACTCTTGTTCTAATATCATTACTTTTTATCCCTCAAAAAATTGCTCCAACTTTATTGTATTTTATATGTGTAAAAAAAACAAATATTTTTACAATCTTGTAACAATTACTTAATATATAATCTCAATCATTTAACGGAATTGCAATATTCAGAATTTTAAATTATAATACTTCTAACTAAAAGGTGGGTTAAGTATGACAAAAAAATTTATTTTATTATCTGCAATGTTACTATCAGGTCTTTGCGCGGGTGCTGCGAATTGGCAACCTGTTGATACAACCGTATCAAATGTTAATGTTTACATAGACACGGATACAATTAAACAAATCAATGATAACGAATGTTTATATGCTATCAGATACCAAGTCGGAAGTGCTGATGAAAAAGTTGCATACATAAAATCCGATTCTAAAACGGGATATACCGGTATTATATATTCAACTGAATATGAAGAACAAAATTACAAACCACATGCCGTTTTTGCAAACCCGCATGTGTTTATGAAACCCGTAAATCAAGATTCTTTTTTGAAGGATGTACATAATTATGCTATTGCTATGGCAAGCGGAACTCGTTTTGCATCAACTCAAAATGCAGTGTATACATACGAAAACAAACCTATTTTAAGAGACGATATACCGGTTTCTTATAATAGCCAAAATTCAAAAAATGTTCCAACTCCGCCTCAACTTCAAGAATATGTGATTAAAACATGTAAAATTTTAGAGAATAACTGGACTCCTCCGGAATCAGGACGTGACTCCAGAGCTATAATTATTTTGACTATTGGAGCTGACGGAAGTTTACTGAACTACAGTTTCGCCGAAAGCTCAGGAGACAATATTACAGACAGATCAATTCTCAGCGCTGTTGAAAAAACAGTACCGTATCCTAAATTCCCGGAAGTTGTAAAAGATGCATACTCACTGGATTTTCAATTTGTATTTGAACACGATTTGTTAAAAAAATCAGTTGTTTATTAAAATTAATAAAACATAATTTTAAAAAAGAGCCTATATGGCTCTTTTTTAGCATGATTTGAATTTATTCTCACCCTTAATACAATCCAGTACCCCTCTTACACTGTTTTTCAAAATATATTCAAGCACATCTGTCGTTTTGTATGCAACATGAGGAGTTATGATAACATTAGGAAATTTTACCAGTTCTTTTAAATATTTTGTTTCTTCATAACATTCTAAAGTAAGATGAGTTTTATCTGCATATTTTTTACATTTTGGGTTAACAGAACCACAAGTTCTTATATCAAGAGCTGCACCTTTTATCTTTTTATTTTTTAATGCTTCATACAAATCTTTTATATTAACTATCTCAGCACGAGAAACATTTATCAAATAAGCTGTTTCTTTCATTAAATTAAATTGTTCTTTTGCAATAAGATTTTTGCTCTCCATTGTATACGGCAAATGTAAGGTTACAACATCAGATTCTTTTAAAAGGGTTTCAAAATCAACATATTCGGCATTTGTTTTATTTAGAATTTCCTGTTTTTCAATGATATCATAGGCAAGAGTTTTCATACCAATTCCCTGCGCAATTTTACACACTTCTGCACCTGTTGCACCTGTTCCGATTACACCTATTGTCAATTTTGAAATATCATAGCCCGTGTAATCAGGACTTTCACCTTTTTCTATAAATTTTGAAAGGGGAATAATATTTCTCACAAGCGCAATCATTAATCCAACTGTAAATTGCGCGGCTGTCTTATAACTGTAACCTTTTACACTTACTATATCTATGTTTTTTAATTCTGCTGCCCTTTTGCAAATATGTTCAGTACTTGATGTTCTGGTAGAAATTATTCTTAGATTTTTGAATGAATTAATAACATTTTCAGTTATTTCAGAATCAAGAAAAACACTAATTACCATAGTATTATCCAAATCTTCCTGCGAAAGATTTTTTATACTTTCTTCATTAAGACAGCAATCATACAGTGTCAAATCAAAATTTTCAAATTCTTCACCATCGAAAAATTCTCTTTCGTATTCTCTGACATCAAATACCAACATTTTTATCGCCATAATATTCTCCTTTTAAAAATATTATGAAATAAATTTGCAATTTATATATCAGACAACAAGATATTAACTGACGTATCTAATCAATTTTTTAATATCTTTATTCCAAAGTCCGTACCAATTTTTAATCAAAATATCAGCAGGACAAATTCCCTGTTCAGCTAGCTCTTTAATGGGTTCTAAAAATTTTTCTTCATTTGTATTCATTTCTATCAAAGATTTTTCTGCAATATATAATATTTCTTTTGCATAATCTTTTATAAAATACTTACCGATCTTGGTATTCATAGCAGTTTTCGGAACGTTATATCTGGCTTCAGCAAAATCTTTATACTCAAAATCTTTAAACAGGTCATTAATTTCATTCATTGCTGTTTTATTGTACAAAATTCCTTTATAAATCGCAGGTATGGAGTATTGAAAATCTTTTCCCACGCAATCATGATTTCTGATTTCAATAAAATTACGTAGTCTAACCTCAGGAAAATACAAATTAGCATGGAGTTCAAAATCCTCAATTTCAGCATCATAATCTTCATTCTGCATAAATTCCGAAAATGACATTTTTCCGTTTAAAGAAATTACAGAATCACCTCTGTTTATAAATATCATAGGAGTTTCTAACAAATAATCAACATAATCATCAAATGACACGTTATCTTCAATTCTGCCCACAAATCCGCACCTGTCATTGTCAGTATTCAACCAACTGAGTGCTCTAAAACTTTTATATCCTGTATCAACTCCGCCTCTGATTGGGGAATTTGCAAACATCGCAGTCATAAAAGGACTCAACTTATTTGCAATTCTGTATTTTTCCATTGCATCTTCTTCTGATGAAAAGTCAATACAGCATTGAACTCCTGCCGTTTCCCTCATCATTACATCTGACAAAATACCCCACAAATATTTTGCCATTATTTCATATCGTTTTTTAGGAATAAGTCGAATATTTTTATTTGTAGATAAAGGGGAAACTCCGTATCCTAGAAGGTTTATACCAAATTTATCCAAAATTGGTTTCATAAAAGCGTCAATTTTATCAATTTTGTTTTTCAAATCAAAAATATTATTTTCAGGCTTGATACTAAGTTCCAATTGACAACCCGGTTCAAGTGTAATTGTATCATGCTCTTGCTTTAAACCTATTATATTGTAATCGTCAGTTATATAATCCCAGTTTTCTTCCCGAGCAAAGTTTCTCAAAAAATTACAAATTCCAAATTCTGATGAATAATCACAAGCTTTTGATGTGGCAGAAACAATGGGAAGCCTTTCATACTCAAGACCTACCGTCTGTTCGGTTTTACAGCCTTGTTTGAATATTTTTAAAATATCATCTTTCCCTAATTTCTGTTTAGTTTGCATAAATTAACTCCTTTTTTATTATACAAAAAAATTATCAAAAATATATTTCCCAAACATTTACCTGTGTGTGTGGTATTATAATAGGTAAGATGAATTACTTCGAACGGGCAAAATATTTCAGAACAAAAAAAAGATTAGGTCAAAATTTTCTGATTGATGGTCAAACCATATCTGATATTATTGATTTTGCGGATATAAAACCAGAAGATACCGTTGTTGAAATAGGGCCCGGTGTCGGATTTGTAACGGAACAACTGATTAAATATGCAAAAAAAGTTATCGCAATTGAACTTGATGAAGAAGCAATAAAAGAATTAAAAAAACTTGATGCACCCAATCTTGAAATTATTCACAACGATATTTTGAAACAGGATTTGTCAGAATTATCAGAAGGTAAAATAAAAATCGTCGCCAATATTCCGTATTATATTACGAGTCCCATTTTAGCTCACCTGCTTGGTGAGATTGATGATTTGAACAACAAGAACAGAAACAAAATTACAGATATTTTGCTTATGGTTCAGGAAGAAGTTGCAAGAAGGATGGTTGCGACAGAAAACTCACCGTCAAAACAGTATGGACTTTTGACAATACTGTCACAATTTTGGGCAGATGTAAAAATTATGAAATTGGTAGGCAGACGTTCATTTTTCCCTGCACCGAAAGTCAATTCAGCGTTGGTAAAACTTGTTGTGAGAGAAAAACCGCTGCTTGATTTGACGGATTATTCACATTTCAGAAAAGTTATAAAAGGAGCATTTGCTCAAAGGCGAAAAAATATCAAAAATTGCCTCGTATCAGCAGGTTTTGATAAAGAAAAAGTTCAAAAAGCATTACAATCCCTTGACCTTGATGAAAATATAAGGGGCGAAAAACTTTCAATAGAAATGTTTGGAAAATTGTCCGAGGTGCTTCGTGAAAATTAAAGTTCAATGTCCTGCAAAAATTAATCTAACCTTAAAAATTGTCGGAAAACGTCCTGACGGATTTCATAATATCGAAAGTATTATGCAAACTATAGATTTGTATGATTATTTGACAATTAATATTGAACCTTCTGAAAATTTTGAAATAGCCTTATCGGGCAATAACCCTGAAATTCCGTATAATGAAAAAAACCTTGTTTATAAAGCAGCAAAACTGTTTTTCGATACAATTTTTGATAAAAATGAGATTCTTCGGCTACAACGTCATTCTGAGCATAGCGCACTCTCTGAGTATCCTGCCTTGTACGGTTCACCGTCCCGTCATTCTGAGCGTAGCGAAGAATCTCATTTTGCTGTTCACCTACAATGCAGGCAAGAATCTGTTCAAAATTCGCCTCAGAATGACAAAAATTATAAGATTTCAATATACATAGAAAAACATATCCCCATTGCAGCAGGTTTAGCGGGCGGAAGCACTGATGCTGCGGGAACTTTGTACGGATTAAATGAAATTTTTAACAGACCGCTGGACAAAAAACAATTACATGAATTATGTGCACAATTAGGTTCTGATTTGAATGTTTGTCTTGAGGGTGGACGTCTTATGACAAGAGGCAGAGGGGAAATCATTGAGCCTATGCCTTTTGAAGAATTTAATTTATCTTTAATAAAACCGAAAAATCTGGGTATAAGTGCCAAAGAAGCATACACAAAGTTTTCTGAGAAAAACACCCACCCCCTAACCCCCTCCCCTCAAGGGCGGGGGAATAACCCAATACCCTCCCTTGAAAGGAGGGTCGAAATCTCTGATTTCGGGGTGGGTGAAAAAAACTCAACCCCCTACCGTGAGGGGAGAGGGAAGGGGGTGGGTGACAGATCATCCTTCCTCAACGATCTTGAATGGGCGATTATTGATGATTATAAAGAACTCCAAAAAATAAAAGAGTTATATCCAAACTCAATGATGTCCGGCTCAGGCTCAACGTATTTTGAGATAGAAGGAAATTTTGAAATACTTGATGGATATGAAATTTATAACAATCATAAAGCTATAAATTTTGGCGTAAAAAAAGTCCCTCTTGATTGAGGGACTTTTTTATATTTTGTTTTAGATTATTCAACAACTGTTGCTCCTTGAGGAAGAACACCTGTTCTTTTCCATTCTTCTGCCGCTTCTTTTGATGGGAATGTATATGTTTGATTACAATCTTCACCACAGAATTCACTGTCAATAATTGATTCACCTTTTGTATATGTTTTACCTTGTTTGCCTACAATTACTGTGTTCAATACCGGTTTTGCATCACAATTAACTTTATATTGTATACCATTAACATTTGTAAATAAGTTTACAACATTCGGCATAATGTTATCATCAAGTGCAACACCATTTTTGCGTTTTAGTTCTTGCCATACAGCTTTTGCCTCTTTACCTGAAAGTTTTGTTCCATCCGCATGTCTGTATGTATTTGGTATTAATGTATGCCATAACTCAGTTTTACGACCTTTTTTCTGTACAGTATGAGGACAATACTCTTCTTTAATTTCGTATGTAGTTCTTGGACATTCTTCAACAGGTGGTTGTGGAGTTACAACCGGTTGCGGTTGCGGTTGTGGTTGTGGTTGTTCAGTATAGCTATATACTTTCAACGCATGTCTATCCTTTTTACCTTTATCGCTAAACAACAATGCAAGTGGGCTTGCTGCTCCTCCTAAAAATGCACCAGATATATGCGCTGTTGCTGTTGCTCCTGCTGCCGCTCCTGATGCTGCGCCTGCTGCTGCCGCAGAACCTGCTGCCGCACCTGCTGTTGAAGCTGATGCAGAACCTGCTGTTGCTGTTGCAGTAATTCCGCCTGTTGCGGCACCGGCACCAATCAAACCTGCGATAACCAAACCTCTGTATAGAGCTGTATTGTTACGTTCTGTTTTAATACCTGATTTTCTTACAACTTTACCCAAAGTTGTCATTGAAGCGTCTTGTAATACATTATCTATATCAGCTTTACGACGTTCTTTAAGACTGAATGTATAATCAGTTTCTTCGCCAAAGTTTTGGTTATTAATATTTGATTGCTTTAAAGCAAATTCATGATATTTTTCATTAGAGAATTTTCCGTTTTCATCAAAGAATAATTCTTTGTTATTAGTTACGGCTTTTCTTGCAGAATGAATACCAAATAGAGTTTTACCAAGATATTCATTTTTTACAAGCATTGAATCAGCTTTTTTCTTGGCTTCTCTTTTGCTCAAGCCTTCATTTCTAAATTGTGCAACAAGTTGTTTTCTTGCTTCTTTTCTTTCTGCTTCAGCTGCTTTATATTCTGCTTTGTCATAATATACTACAGTATTGTCAAAATTTTCTTGATTGCGAACATTATTTGCATAATATTTTGCGGTTTTTTTAATATCTTCATCAGACATAGATTTAATATTAGTATATGCTTCAATAATACCGTTTTCTGTATCTGCAATAAGTTGTTTATCCGCATCTTTTGGTAATTCATTTTCTACATATTTTTTTGCAAAAGCTTTAACTTCATCATCAGACATTGATTTGACCTGATGATAATTTTTAGTCATTTCATCTTCTTTTGCTTGTAATGAAGCATCATCAGTAATTGTTCTTTTTGAAAAAACTCTATATTGCGGATCATTTGGAGCAGGTGCTTCTGCTTTTGCTGCTTCCGGCTTTGCTTCAGGTTGTTCCAGTTTTTCTGCTGCAGGTTTTTCTGTGTGTTCTAATTGAGCACCTGCAATCGGTTTTTCCAAATTAGTTTTTTGTTGTACCATCGGTACTGTTACACCAACTTTGTTTAGTTTTTGTCTTAAATCTTCTAAATTAGCATTTTGTTTTGCGCCAAATTCTGCTGCATAATCTTTTCCGAAATTTACTCCGTCTAGTCCCATAATTTCCCCTTTCAAATATAGTAATCTAATATTCCCCGTACTGTTATAAACAATTTTTGTTTTTAAAAATTGCGTCAAACCATGTAAGGATAAGCTTTTTCATGTTTTTAAATAGTTGATATTAAAGGCTTCCAGGGATTTTAATTCATGCTTAACATTTGTTAACAATACAAAAATTCATCCCTTTTTCTCATCTTATTCCCCTATTCCCCTATTGCCTTATTTCTTTAAGCATGCATATACTATTGTTATGGCACTGTTAGAAGTAAAAAATTTAAACTTAGGATTTAATAGCGAAGACGGCTTTTGTCAGGCACTCTTTGATGTATCTTTTGCACTCGAAAAAGGTAAAACTCATGCAATTGTCGGGGAATCCGGCTGCGGCAAAACAATCAGTGCAATGAGCATTCTGCAACTATTACCTAAAACCGCAAAAATAACCGACGGAAAAATTCTATATAACGGAGAAAATCTGTTATTAAAAAAAGATATTCAAAAATTAAGAGGTTCTAAAATCGCTCTAATTCCGCAAGATCCAATGACCTCACTAAACCCTCTTTTCACCATAGGTGATCAACTTCTTGAAGTTATTGAAATACATCAAAACTTAAAAGGCACTAAAGCTTATAAAAAAGCTATTGAAGCATTAGAGGCAGTACAAATACCTTGCGCTGCCGAAAGAATGAAAGCCTATCCGCATGAGTTTTCAGGCGGAATGAAACAACGTGCTATTATTGCTATGGCTCTTGCTTGTAATGCGGAAATTTTGATTGCAGACGAACCCACAACAGCGCTGGATGTAACAATTCAGGCGCAAATAATGAAATTGTTAAAAGACATAAAGGAAAATCACCAAACATCAATTCTTTTAATAACGCATGACTTGGCACTATTGAGTGAAAATTCCGACAATGTTTCTGTTATGTATGCGGGAAGAATTGTTGAAAGTGCGCCATCTGACGAATTTTTCAAAAACCCGCAACATCCGTATTCACAAGCATTGTTGAGATCACTTCCGTCAAACAAAGCATCCGAGCTCGAAACAATACAAGGTCAGCCGCCTACAATTCAACAAAAAATTTCAGGCTGTAAATTTCACCCCAGATGCCGAGAAATGCAAGAAATTTGCATAAAAAATGTTCCGCCTATTGAGGAAATGGGAGCGGAACATGTTTGTGCGTGTTATATGAGGAATCATTAATAATTATGCAATAATTTCAATATCTTTTTTATCTTTTTCTTCTTTTTTAATAAATAAGAATTCGCCTTTATAAGAAGGAGCGGAACCATTTTTGTCTTTTCCTGTCGCAAGACTTACTATACTGTTAAATTTTGGTGAAGATTCAAATTTTTGGGTATTTCCTACACCTTCATTCAAAGCTACTGTGATTTTTCCTTCAACATTCTTCTGAACATTTTGTGCAGCTTGAGAATTTAGATATTGAATTGATTTTAAAACTTCTTGATTTAATTGAATTTGTAAACCGGAATTGTTCAATGCAACCTGTTTTGCAATTTTTGTATCAACATTACCTTGATATAAATCAATACCAATGTCCGCAGGTTTAAAAATGTTGCTAACTCTTGACGCATTAGTATTATATTGACTGTTTTTCTCTGCAGCTCTTTTTAAAATTTCTTGTGAAACTTGCTGTAAAGTATTTCTGTCAATTCCTAATTTGTATTGTGCGTTAACATTCATTGCCATAACAAATCCCTTTTTTATTGTTTCCTTATTATGCTTATCGGACTTTTTTTATAAAACTTTAAAGGTTTAAGGGTATGTTGTTACAATTCGTAACAACATTTTTAAACTCTCAGTACAACATATTTATTATTTTGTTGTGTTAACAAGTATATTTTTTGATATAATAATTTTGAGGATAGCATCATGATGAGTAATGCAAAAAAGTTATCCATAGCGTTCTATTGGCATATGCATCAGCCTGTATACCAACTTACACCAACAGGTGATTATTTAATGCCTTGGGTGAGATTGCATGCCATTAAAGATTATCTTGATATGGTTGAATTTGTTGGTAAATTCAAAAATTTAAAATTGAATTTTAATCTAGTACCTGTTTTACTAGATGCATTAATTGATTATGGTGAAAATGAACTGCATGACATACATTCCAGAATTACAATAAAAGATGTTGACGAACTTACAAATGATGACAAAGAGTTTATAATAAACAATTTTTTTGATGCGAACTATCACTCAATGATTTTGCCAAATGAGGAATACAACAGGTTATATCAAAAATTACAAACTTCAGAAACAGAAGATATAAACATATTCACCACTCAAGAATATTCTGACTTGATGGCGCTTTTTAATTTGGCATGGTTTGATCCGTCTTACAAAAATATTTATCCGGAATTAAAAAAACTTGTAAAAAAGAAAAAAAATTATACGCTCGAAGACAGAATAAAAATTATAGAAATTCAAAGAGATATAATAAGAAAAATTATTCCCGCATACAAAAAATATGCACAAAAAGGAAAAATAGAAGTTACAACAAGTCCTTATTATCATCCGATACTGCCAATATTACTCGATATAAAATCAATTAAAAAAACATCAACCACGAATGATTTACCTGAAAATTTAAAAATGTCTCTTGATGCAAAAGCTCAAACTAAAATGGCGTTAGATCGAATAGAGGAGCTTTTGGGAGTAAGACCAAGAGGTATATGGCCGTCGGAACAATGTATTGATGCAAAAGTAATGAATATGCTTAAACAACTGGGGATTGAATGGACAATATCCGATGAGGGAATCCTGTCCGAATCAATAAAATTCGAGTTTGCGAGGGATTTTAGGGGATATATGGAAGATCCTTATCATCTATTGAAAACATATGACTATAAGGGTACCAAAATTCTTTTCAGAGATTCATTAATTCCAAATCTAATAGCTTTTGAATACCCAAACCATTCACCTGGAGCTACAGCAAATGACCTTTATGACAGAATAAAAATAATACAAAGCAAACTTTTATCATCCCCTGATGAAAATCATTTGCTCACAATAGCTATGGATGGTGAAAACTGTTGGGAAAATTATAAAGAAGACGGAAATACATTTTTAACAACATTATACTCATTAATTGAAAATGATTCGACTCTTGAAACAGTATTAATAAGTGATTATTTAGAACGAGACACTCAAAAACCGCTAAATAAGATTGCATCCGGTTCTTGGGTAAACAGAAATTTTAAACTCTGGATAGATGAACCGCTTAAAAATCTGGCTTGGAACTACTTAAAACAGGTAAGGGATGACCTTTCTAAATTTGTCAAAGAAAATCCGCTTAATCCAAACATAGAAGCAGCAAGAAAAGAATTGTTTATCTGTGAAGGTTCCGACTGGTTCTGGTGGTATGGTGAACCTAATGATTCTGGTCGTGACAACATTTTTGATTACTTGTTTAGAGAACATCTTAAAAATATATACAGGTATATGGGTAAACAAGAACCTGATTATTTGGATATTCCGCTGTTGTCGGCAATAACAAAACCATCCAGATACCCAAAAGGTGAATTTACTCCTATGCTTGAAGGAAACGATATAGATGATGAAAGCTGGCTAAACGCCGGTTGTATAAAAATTCCTGACGGACCTGTATTAAAAGAAAATAAATTTTATGACAAAATCTGTTTTGGTTACGACAAAGAATATTTTTATTTGAGATTATACATAAACGAGTATTTGCAAAAAGAAAAATTAATATCAAAACAAGTAAATCAAATGTATGTTTATATGAGAAATCGTGACAAAAAACAATCACTTTCTCCAATACGTATTATCCAAAAAACAGAAAATATTCTGCCGATATCAAAAGAAAAATTTAATCATGAACTACAAATCTCTATATACAACGGTGAAATAAACCTTGTAAGACTTGTAAAAGCTATACCGAATAATCTTTGGACAATTAAATCAAGCAAGAGAATTAAAGCTGTTTATGAAAAATATGTAGATATTAGTATACCCTTTGATGAAGTTGGAATAGAAAAAGGCGAAACTCTTGAATTTATGTTTGTTAACGCTAATTTTGGCATCAAAGAATACGAAGTTCCAAACGAAATGCTGTTAACAATAAAAAGAATATAAAATAATTTAGGAAACTATATATGAGTTACCACAAAAGATAGTGAAAAATGTCACCCTGAACTCGTTTCAGGGTCTATTCATTTTGATTAAATTAATAGATTCTGAAACCAGTTCAGAATGACAAAATAGTTGATTTTCAGAGCACTTTAGCGGCAAGTTCTATATAATTAACATAATTTATTATCATAAAGGGTTTAAGGACAAACCCTAAACCCCCATAAGCTCTCTCAATTCATTTCGTTTTACTTTTCTGGTTGTTGTTTTTGGAAGTTCTTCTTTTGAAATTAATACATTTGTCGGACGTTTATAATGTGCCAAACGTTCAGAAAGCGATTTTACATCAAGTTTAATCATTCTTTCTATATCTTCATCAGAGTAGCTGTTATACAGTTCAGCTTTCGGGACAATTATTGCCGTTACTTCTTCCGTACCGTCTTTTGAACCGAAAGTTCTTGAGGTTCCAAGTACACATACTTCAGCTACATAATTGCTCTTTTCAATTACCGCTTCAACTTCTTCCGGAAATACTTTTTTGCCGCCGGATAAAACAATCATATTTTTTATTCTGCCTGTGATATATAAATAACCGTCTTTGTCAAGTTTTGCAATATCACCTGTATGAAGCCAACCGTCTTCATCAATAACTTCTGCCGTCATCTCTGGCTGATTATGATAACCTTTCATAACCGACGGTCCTCTTAAAAGTAATTCACCGGTATCTTCAACAATCTTAGCTTCAAAATGTTTTAAAGGATGTCCTACAGTACCGAGTTTCAGAGGTTTTTTTATATTTACGCAAACAACGGGACTTGTCTCTGACAAACCATAACCTTGATATACTTTTATACCTATTCTTTCAAAGAATTCTCCAACCTCCAAATCTAAAGGCGCACCGCCTGAAATACATCCAAAGAAATGCCCACCCATATTATCATGTATCTTTTTGAACATCAATCTTTTTATACTGTAAAACGGAATAAATTTTGCCAAACTATACATAAATTTAAACAACATTTTAACAATTGGTTTTGCATTTTGGAGTTCTTTTTCAATTCCCATTTTCAAAAGTTTTAAAAATGCAGGAACAGCAATCATAAATTGAATTTTTTTCTCTTTCATTAAACCGGTTATATCTTTTGGTTTAAAGCTTGTTGTATAATAAACAGTGTGCCCAAAATTCAAAAATGTTGAAAATCCTACAGTCATTTCAAACAAATGATTCATCGGCAGAATTGAAAGCATATTTATCGGTTTACCGTTTGGCAAAATTTCATTAATAGCATCTGTCAAATCTTCCAGTTGAGCATTAACATTTTTGAAAGATATTTCAACTCCTTTTGGAGTACCGGTAGTTCCTGATGTATAAATAATAAACGCAGTGGATTTTGAGCTTCTCTGGCGCCATTTTGCATTATAATTTTCAGGAAGCGCATAAATGTTTGTAACATTATTGTTTTGAGCATACTCATCTACTAATATAATATGTTTTATCTCAGGAATTTGTTTTTGAAGTTTTAATGCCATATCCAAATATTCCTGTGATGCAAACATAACAGTAGGTAAACAATCTGACAAAATAGAATGCAATTCATATTCTGAAAGTTTGATATCAAGAGGTATTGTTATTCCGCCTGACAAAACAGATGCAAATACACAAGCACCATATTCAGGTTTTGATTCTGAAAGAATCGCAACACCTTCGCCTTTTTTAAGCTCCAAATCTTCAATTAAGTATCTTGCTATTTTTCGGGACAACAAACCTAAATTTTTATAGGTAAATTCTCTCCAGCAATATCTGCCTTTGATGCCTAAAGCAATACGATCGCCAAAATCCTCAGTTTTATCTTGCATATAAGCCAAGATACGACTATTTCTTAATTCACCTTTTGTCATAAATCCACCTAATCAATAAACCTTACTAAGACTAGTATATTTTACCTTTTATATATAAATAATGCAATATTTGTAACAAAAAATCACATATATTATAAATCTTCTTTTATAATTCCTCCGGAACCTCTGTCAATTTCCCGCTTGTATGGTTTATCATTCTTATCATACCAAGTTGTAACAGAACCTCTATATTCTAATTTTTCTACATATTGACCTTGTTCATCGTAGTGCAATTCAGTTTTTACATTTCCCGGAGTTGTAATAATTGTTTCTTTGGATTTTACACCATTATCGTAATATTCATAACCAATTTCTTTGTTTAGGGCAAGTTTATTATTCTCATCATAAACAGCATTAAACTCATATATAACTTTTTGAAATTCGTCATACATATGTCCTATTTCAAGGTTTAACCTTCTGATATAATCCAAAATTAGTTTGTCTGATTTGTTATAAGTTCTGCAAATAACAACGCCGTCAGGCGCAATTTCATAAATAGATTTTCCGCCCAAAGGACTGTCTTTTTCAATTACTTTTGTTCCATCAGGTTTTATGTATTTTGGTGCATTTGGATCTTTTTCTTTTTGTCGTTTTAACAATCCAAAAGGTTCAATATATTTTTTAAAATCTTTCATATTATAAAGATAATATATTTGGTTGGTTATATCATCATATATTTGAATTATAATATAATTATGAAAAAATTTATTTTACTATGTTTAATATTCCCCTGCATGTTTGTTGGTGCCAATGAAATGACAGAAGATTACATGGATATCGCAACAAATTACTGTACTTACGGCAAATACAAAGATGCAATCAGTTATATTGAAAAAATTCTATTAATTGAACCGGATAATGCTGAAGCAAAAGAATTGAAAAATACCCTTTTGCGAATTACAAATCCCAACATTAAATCATATTTAGCATCAACAAATCAAAATATAAACCAAGCTATAGCAAAAAAAATGTCCGGCGATAAAAATGGTCAATTGGCCGCGTTAGAAGGAACAAATGATTTTTGGTCAAATTATTTTCTTGCAGAATATTACAGAGACAATAACAATCCTTTGAATGCGATAAATTATTACCAAAAAGCAATTGAACTAAAACCAAATTATTCACAAAGTTATCTGGGTTTAGGCAAAGCATATTTGGACTCAAAAGATTATTTAAAAGCTATTGATACTTTTAATAAATATCTTTCATACAATAAAAATTCCGACATTGCGTATGCTCTGAAAGCCGATGCCAATATGAACATGAATTACATTATTGAAGCGGAAGAAGATATTACAAAAGCACTGAATATAGAGGAAAATATTTCATATCTTCTTATTAAAGCAAAAATTTTGTACTATAAAGGTGATTATGATAATGCAAGAGAACTGCTGCAACTTCTTTCACGTAACGTACAAACCGCAGAAGTGTATAAATTTATCGGAATGTGTGATTATGCACAAAATGATTACAAAAATGCTCTTTTGAATTTTAACAAAGCAATCATACTCTCTGATGACGACAATCAATTAAATTCAACATATAATAATTTAAAGAACATGTTAAATAACAAGTAACCTATGAGTAAAAATCATAAAAAACACAAAGAAAATAAGGAATCAATTATGTCTGTAATAAAAAATTGGACAGCATCAATATTACTTGCTGGCGTTATGTTCTTCGGACTTCAATGCTACAGCAGTATAACCAGTTTAAAATTCGCACAGGTAAGTGACGTACATTTCTATACGGGACAGGATAACACAACATTCAAAATGCGGGCTGAATCAGGAAAACTTTTAGACGATGCAATATCACAAATTAACGAAACCCCGAATGTTTCTTTTGTTATGTTTACCGGCGATCAAATTGATTACCCTTATGAAAAAGAACTGAGTGCGTTTCTACCTTATACAGAGAAGCTAAGTATGCCATGGTATTTTACATTTGGAAACCATGATACAATGCTCGGCGGTTATTTAAACCCAACTTTATATATCCAATTAGTAAATAAATATAATAAAAATTACAAGTTTGAAAAAACCTACTATTCCTTTGTTCCGCAAAAAGGATACAAGGCAATAGTGCTTGATTCAATAATAAGAGACCACCTTACATCAAACGGAAAAATCGGTGAAGAACAACTTTTATGGCTTGATAATGAATTAAAAAATTCAACAAAAGATACTGTTTTAATTTTTACACATGTACCGATTATAGAACCTTATAACAGTCCAAATCACAGATTACTTGATGCAGACAAGGTTCAGGAGGTTTTGAATAAATACAAAAATCCTATACTTGTTTTTCAAGGACATTATCATGGGGCTAAAATTACGCAAATGGATAACATCCTTTATGTAAGCTGTCCTTCATTAGTAAGTTATCCTAATGCGTTCAGAATGATAACCGTTTCAAATTTCAGAAAAAAAGTTGTTGTTAATATTGAAAATAAAGAAACAAGATTGAAAAATATTCAAAAATTATCTAAACTTCTGGTTTTCTCACATAATTTATATACGGGTGAGGAAAAAGATCAAAACGCAACTATAACTATAAAAAAATAAAAAGAGGTTTTTATGGGCGAATTTACAGTAAAATTTAGAGGTGTAAGAGGAAGCTATCCTAAAGCAGACAAAGATTTTTTGCAATACGGAGGAAATACTTCCTGCGTAGAAATTAATGTCGGCGGACATCTTGTAATTCTTGATGCAGGAACAGGTTTGATAAGTGTCGGCAGTGAACTTATGAAAAAATATATTATGTCAGGTGTAAATTCAAATGACAGAAGTCCTATCAACGCTACAGTTTTACTATCGCATATTCATCAGGATCATTTGCATGGATTTACATTTTTCAGACCGCTGCATATCCCGTCATCAAACATCAACGTGTTTGGAAATGTAAATTATAATGAAAATTTGTCTGATGAACTAGCTCAACTATTATTTGGCAAATCATTCCCGCTTGATTTGGGTGACATTGCAGGCAATCTAAATATAAGAGATTTAAACGAATCTGAGGGAATTATTCTCAAAAAAGATAGTGATGAACCAGTTATAAAACGCATAGAAACAGAACAAGATCTAAAAACAGATGAAGATGATGTGTTGATAACATATTATCGTTCCTATGCACATCCGCAAGAGGGTGTTTTAGTATATAAAATTTCTTATAAAGGTAAAACTCTAGTTTATGCAACAGATAAAGAAAGTTATGAAGGCGGAGATAAAAAACTTGCAAGTTTTGCGAGAAACTGCAGCCTTTTAATCCATGATGCTCAATATACTACAGAAGATTATATGGATTTATATGTTCCAAAACAAGGTTACGGACATTCAACATTTGACATGGCAGTTGAATGTAAAAAACAGGCAAATGCCGAAAAACTTGTATTCTTCCACTACGATCCTGATTATGATGATGAAAAATTAAATTCTGTCAAAGAAAAATATAAAAATGATCCGAATATCATTATGGCATATGAAGGTTTGGAAATTGATTTGTTATAGATAATAATTAAAGAGTAATTATGAAAAAAATACTTATTTTATCATTATTATTTTTATCAATATTGACTTCTGCATACAGAAAGCCTGAAACATTTGTCATTGATGCAACAAAAAACGCCTATTTTCATAACAATGTCGGACTTAATTATATGAGAGAACATTGTTATTATGCTGCAATTCAGGAATTTAAAATTGCAATCAGCCTAAATCCGAACACTCAGGCAACTGCTGTATACTATTCCAATATCGGAGATGCATATATGGAAATCGGATATCCAGATATGGCACAACAGCCTTATGAAGACGCAATAAAGCAGTATAGCTTAAACCTCAAATACTACCAAAATTTGGCAAAATGTTATAAAAAATTAAATAAAATTCCTGCAAAAATAAAAGAATACAGTAACACCGAAAACCCATTAAACAGAGTTATGCTTGGAGTTTTGTATATAGAAAACGGTGATTTAAAAAGAGGAACAACAATTCTTGACAATTTTGTGAACGCAGAACCGGATTTGTTGATAACTCCGGCAATAAAAGAATACATAAAAGAAACTGTTAATACCATAAATAGCAAGGTATAAATTTTAATAATATTGCCTTTTTGTTAAAATTTTATTATGATATATATATGGGTAAGCTTCCTGTTTGCCACCACTGACACATGCAGTTAAGAGTAGAAATCAGAAAGGTGGTGATGAAAGGTGCAATTCTGTATAACAGAAAAAGCGCTATGGCTTATTTTAGCGATTACCATAGCACTTTATTTGCTCAAATAGGGAAGTTAAGAAAGACTTTAAGAGTTCGGACCTCTTAAGGTCTTTTCCCTATATATTCATTATAACTCTTTTTCTACATTTTTCAAGTATTCAATTTCATCTGATTTTGTCATATTAGGATTTTTAAGTTTTTGTTTTAAAACTTCGTCAAAAACTTCCTGATACTTTGGTGAAGGTTGAATACCCAACTTTTGTAAGTCTCTGCCTGTAATCTCAATTTTAATATTTCGTAAAACATCAAGATATCTTCTTGCTGCTTTTTCGTCACGTAAAATTGCATATAAAAGCACTGTTTCAATATGTTTATTTTCAAAAGCCTTATATATTTCAAAATCTGTTTTCAATTCTTTTTGAGGGACATCATCAAGAATTTTTTGCTCTGTTTTGGTTAAAGGAAGTCGTGACAAATCACCTAAAACTCCGACATAAATAAGCCAGATATTAGTTGAATGGTTGAACGGTTGAAGGGTTAAGTAGTTATTTATCAATTTTTCAATATTAATTTTTGGCAATTCAACTTCATTTGGAGTTACTAATTTGTAAATTTTTTCATTTATAAATTTTTCAAATGCAAACTGTATTTTTCCCTCGCCCACATTTTTTTTAGTGGGAGAGGGTAGAATTTCGTTATTCTCGGAACAAGAATGACAGAAATTCGGGTGAGGGTAAAACGTTTCTATGAGCTCTTTTTTCACTCTTTTGTAGCTCATATCATAATTAATATTTGATAAATATTCATCTTGAAGTCTTTTGGTATGTTCTTCAAGCTCAAACCCAAAACGAACGGAAAATTTGAGCCCCCTTATGATTCTTGTCGGATCATCAATAAAACTTTCGTCGTGCAAAACTCTAAGTTTTTTGTTTTTAATATCTTCTAATCCACCGACATAGTCAACAATTTCACCTGTCGTAACAGATTTTGCAAGCGCATTTATGGTAAAATCTCTGCGCATAACGTCTTCTTTTAAAGAACATCCGATTTTTTCCACAACAGGAAGATGTCCTTTATGCGGATAACTCTCAGAACGAGTAGAGGCAAAATCTACCTCTTTTCCGTCAACATTCACTTTTATTGTGCCAAAATCAGGATTTTCCTGAATTACTTCACCAAATTTAGAACAATATTCAATAGCATTTCCGACATAAGTGATATCTATATCAAACGATTTTTTGCCCAAAATTTCATCTCGGACAACTCCGCCGATATAAAATAATTTATTTGAATTATCGTTTATATTGATGATGTTCATAACCTGCATTTTAACGTAAAATGAAATAAAATGGAATAGGAGTAATAATACATGCTACAAGGTGCAACCAAAGCTATAAATTCAGCATTCAATAACAGTTTTATAAAAAAATTGAGCCAGTATCTTCATGATTGCGTAAGAGAAGAAGTTAAAAGTTCGACTTTCAGAAACCTGAAAGGTGACAAAGATAACAAATGGATATTTTTAGAAGGTGATGAAAAACTCTTTTCAAATACAGATGACTATTTAGCTTTAGACGGAAGCAACCCAAAACTTACTGAATTAATGATTCAAAGCGAGTTGGGACAGAAGGATAAATATCTCATATACGGTTATCTGTTTTTGGTCGGAAAAAGCTCAAAAACTAAAAGACACAACGAATTTTTGACACCGCTTTTGTATATGCCATGCAAACTTGAGAGAAACGGAGTTAATATAAACTGCTTTAAGCAAGAAGAAATGTTATCCTTGAATACTGGTGCATTAGCAGCTCTTATGCGCAAAAACGATGACGATGATGAAGTTGATTTGCTGTTGGAAGGTATTTTGGATGTTGTTCCTGATTTACCTATAACTCAAGAAAAGTTGGATATTTTCTTAACGACACTGAAATCTCTTGTTCCTGAGGTTGAAATTGCACCAAATACTGATGAATACAAAGAAGATGATAACATTTCTAAAGCAAAAGATTTCTATAAAGAAAAAGTTGATGGTGAAAACTTTGAAGAAATAATTGAAGAAGAAGAACAAGAGCAAGAAAAACAAAAAGTTAAGTTAGAAAAAATTGCAGTAACATATCAAAGCGCAATAATTTTAACTAAACGTCCGTCCGTTACGGCAGGAGTTTTGCATGAACTTACTCAAATCGCAGAAAAACCGTCAGGAATATACAGAGAAACTGCCCTGAGCATTATAAACGAGGAATATGCACAGAGTAAAGAAAAATCAGTTCCTGTAAAAGATTTGAATAAAATTACGGATTTTTACCCGATAACCCCACTTTCTTTGAGCGATAGCCAATTACAAGTTGTTAAAAATATAGAAAACAGTAAATTTGTTGCCGTTCAAGGTCCTCCTGGAACAGGCAAATCTCAAACTATTGTAAATTTAGTTTCTCACCTTGTTGCAAACGGCAAAACCGTTCTTGTAGCTTCACGTATGGATAAAGCGGTAGATGTTGTCGCTGACAGATTGAACGACTTGGGCGCAAGCCATATGGCACTAAGAGCCGGCCGTTTGAATTACCAAAGACAATTGAGTGATGAATTGAACAATCTTATTTCTGATAAAGGTCAACTTGACAATGATGTTGAAGATATCCTTCTTGTCGATACAAAAGACATGAAAGATCATCTCGATATGCTGAAAAATCTTGAAACAAAATCAGAAAATATAATTAAACTTGAAAAAGATTGGCATGACAAATTACTTGAAGTAGAGGAACAAGAAAAAGTTTTAGGACAACGTGAATACATAAAATCACCATTAAAAAAAGGTGAGATTGATATTGTTTCGGGAATCATTAAGATTTTAGAAAACAACATGGAAAAAGCAGGTTTCTTTTCAAAAATTGCTAATTTCACAAGTCTAAACCAATTGAAAAAAATTCTTAAACTTAAAGAATTTGAAGTAAATTATGAAACTATCGGAAAACTAAAACAAGAACTTGAATTTGCCAATATGGAATGGTCTTTGAGAAAAATAGAATCCGATATCCAAAAAATCGGCAATCTTCACATGCTTTCCGAACAAATTCGGGCAATGAAACGCAAACAAAAGACACTTGCAACAAATATCTTGAAAAATAAACGCCGTAACGCACTAAAATCGCTACTCTGTGATGAAAATAAATGCAGAAGATTGAAAGTCCATGCACGTTCACTTATTTCTAACAGAAAAAGACAACAGTCAAATATATTGGAAGCAGAAGATTTCAAACCGCTTTTAGAGGCATTTCCTTGTTGGTGCGTTACAACATACGCCGTATCAGATAGTTTACCTCTAAAACCCGGTTTGTTTGATGTTGCAATTATTGATGAAGCATCCCAATGTGATATAGCAAGCTGTTTCCCGATATTATTCAGAGCAAAACGTGCCGTAATTGTAGGTGACGACAAACAACTACCACACCTTTCTTTCTTAGAAAAAGCGAAAGAACAATCATTCCTGAGCCAATACGGAATTCCTGATAAATATCAATTAATCTGGCGTTTCAGAACAAATTCAATGTTCGATTTGGCTGATTATTATTCTATGAACTCTGTAATGTTGGATGAACATTTCAGAAGCTTACCGCCGATTATTAATTTCTCAAACCATGAATTTTACAACGACAGAATTCGTGTTATGAGAAAAGACAACAATAATGAAAAGGTTTTAGAACTTGTTGAAGTTCTTGACGGAAAAGTTGATTTTGATGCAACTCGTAACTTGCCGGAAATTGAAGCTCTGGTAAAAAGGTTACATGAAATAATTATTGAAGATGAAAGAAACAACCCTGAAAATCCTGTATCTGTCGGTATAATTTCGCCTTTTAGAGCGCAGGTTGAGCAGTTAAAAATATCAGTTTCAAAAGTTTTATCAGATTATATGATTAAAAAACATCAGATTGAAATCGGTACAGCACACACATTTCAGGGTGATGAACGTGATATTATGATGATATCTTGGGCAGTTGCAGATAACAGCTTTACCCAAAGCCTTATGTTTATGCAAAAACCAAATTTGTTTAATGTCGCAATTACAAGAGGCAGAAATAAGGTTATAAACTTTATTTCCCGCAACCCGAGAGAACTTCCTGAAGGACATTTCAGAAATTATGTATCATATATGCAAGAATATCAAAACAAAGCACAAGCCATTATGTCAGGCGAAATTGATGAAAACATATACAAAAACTCTTTTGAAAAAGAAGTAGCAGAAAAAATAAGAGAGCTTGACCACAAAGTTTGCGCAGGAAGTGATATTGCAGGTTTGAGTGCGGATTTACTTGTAGATGACAAATTCGTAGTAGAAATAGACGGAGTTGAAGATAAAACAAAATCTTATATCTCAAATATGAAAAAACAGGCAATAATAGAACGTTCCGGTTTTAAAGTTAAACGTATCACATACAGAGAATGGCAGTATTCTCCAAAAGCATGCCTTGATAGAGTTTTGATTGAAGAATAAAGCAAAATAAAACGGTCGAAAATACTCGACCGTTTAGAAATATGTATGTATTAATTGAGTTATTTAACTTCTTTGATAATAATTGAAGCGTTTTGTCCGCCAAAACCAAATGAATTAGACAATGTTGCATGGATTTGAGCTTTTCTCATCTTATGAGGTACATAATCCAAATCAGCAACATGCTCATCTTGATTATCAAGATTAATAGTTGGTGGAACTATATCATTGTTAATTGCTTTTACACAAGCAATAGCTTCAACTGCACCTGTAGCTCCAAGCATATGTCCATGCATTGATTTTGTTGAACTTACCATCAAGTTTGGATTTTGTTTTCTGTCACCAAATACTTTTGCAATCGCTTGAGATTCGGCAATGTCGCCCAATCCTGTGCTTGTTCCGTGTGCATTTACATATTGAATATCTTCAGGTTTCATTTCAGCATCTTTCAGAGCAAACTGCATTGAATGAATTGCACCTTGTCCTTCAGGATCAGGAGCAACCATATCATAAGCATCACCTGTTTGACCGTAACCTGCCACTTCTGCATAAATATGAGCGCCACGTTTTTTAGCGTGTTCATATTCTTCCAAAACAAGAACGCCGGCACCTTCACCCATTACAAAACCATCTCTGTCAACATCCCAAGGACGAGAAGCTTTTTCCGGTTCGTCATTACGTTTTGACAATGTTCTTGCACTTGAAAATGCACCAATACCGACATCACAAATTGCAGCCTCACAACCGCCGGCAACAATTACATCCGCATCACCGTACTGAATTGAACGGAATGCATCACCAATAGAATGTGTTCCTGTTGCACACGCTGAAACTACAACTTTGTTTATTCCTTTGTAACCGTATTTCATGGAAATTTTACCTGATGGCATATTTACAATCATCATAGGAATTGTAAACGGTGAACATTTGTTAGGTCCTTTATCCAAAATTCTTTTATGATTTTCTTCAAAAGTAATAAAGCCGCCTGCAGCAGCACTCACAATTACACCAATTCTATAAGGATCTAAACCTTCAATATTATCCAATTTTGCATCTTTAATAGCTTCATCAGCTGCAACTACAGCAAATTGAATAAATCTATCCATTCTTTTTGCTTCTTTTGGATCAATATATTCTTCGGGGTTGAAATCTTTAACTTCACCGGCTATTTTAACAACATGTTTTTCGGTATCCATAGCTGTAATATTGCTGATACCGCTTTTTCCTTCTACAAGGCTGTTCCAAAATTTTTCTATCCCAACACCAAACGGTGTAACTGCCCCAAGCCCTGTAATTACTACTCTTCTTTTTGTCATAATTTTACCTTTAAGTTTTATGAGATTCTTCGGCTCTTGTCATTCTAAGCGTCAGAGCACACGTTCGAGTATCATGCCCTGTACGATTTTCCAGACTGTCATTCTGAGCGTAGCGAAGAATCCCATAACTTATTAGCCTCAAAATGACGATTATTTCTTCTAAGTAATAAGAGGGTGAAAATTTTACAAAACTCTCACCCTCATAAATTTATAATATTCTCAAATTTAATGAGATTGCCACGTCAGGCTCCTGCCTTCCTCGCAATGACAAATAAATTATTTGTGAGAATCAATGTAGTTAACTGCGTCTTGAACTGTTTGAATTTTTTCAGCTTCTTCATCAGGAATTTCGCAACCGAATTCTTCTTCAAAAGCCATAACCAATTCAACTGTATCTAATGAATCAGCACCCAAGTCAGCTGTAAAGCTAGCTTCAGGAGTAACTAATGATTCATCAACGCTCAATTGATCTACTACTACTTTTTTAACTTTTTCTAATGTACTCATCTTTTCTTCCTCATTTAAGTTTGTATTACTAAAATTTCAATTACTATTATACTTAACCCATAAAATTTTTGCAACAAATTTACAAATACAAAAGGTTTTTGTTAAAAAACTTTAATATTAGATTTTCATATAGCAAAAAAATTTTTGTTGAAATATTATAATCTCTATCTTTATAACAAACTAAAGGGATAAAATATGCAAATATCACCTATTCAGAAATCTTTTGAACCGCAAAAACAAAATCCAAACTTCGGTCATTCTATTCGTGTAAGCATTTGTGTTGAAAAAAATAACTGCCCATTAGAATTTGTAAACCCTGCAAAAGATACAAAACTGTACAAATATCTGAATGCAAAAATTATAGAAGCATTAAACGAAAATCATTATGAAAAACTGAGAAGTTTACACGGTATTACAAAAAAAACAAAAAAGTCACAGCCGACTAACCCTATTTATAAAGATATGATCAAAGAATTGTCAGAAATTGATACAGACTATACAAAACTGGATCTTGTACGTTCTGTTTATCCAAAAAATAAATTAGGTTATATAGTCACAGGCTCTGATGTAGCAATTGCAGAAAATATAAAAGGTGCAAAACATCTTGGTATTGCAAAATCAGATTCCATATGGACATACGGAACAACAAGAACCGGTTACGTTCGAGATTTGAGCAAAGCTGTAAAAAATAACATGCTAAATTATGTTCAAAGCGACAATGTCTTACTTCGTTCAAAAAATGATAAAGAGATTATGTTGAGAGCTAATTTTAAACAAATAGGTACAGACAAAAAAGGTCAAGCTATATACGACATTGACAATTTTGAATTCCATGAAAACAAATCAAAACCAAACTTAAAACCTGTAGAGCCTGAATTTATCCGTTATAAAAACAGTCAATTTGTTGCTCAAGCAATTCAAGATACAATCAGACATCACGTTAACAGACTTTTAGGTAAAAAAAGCTAATAATATAATGTCGGGGCAAATACCCCGACAATCATATTATTTATTCTCTAATTAAAATGTTGAAAATTTTTATAAAACTTTTCAACCGTTAACTATTATAACATCAACCCGCCTGCAACTTCGATTGCCTGACCTGTTACATAGTCTGTGTCTAATGCTAAGAATTTAACAACATGCGCTATGTCTTCAGGTGTGCCGAATCTTTTCATCGGAATAGCTGCAGCATATTCTTCAATATTACCAAGATTTGCAGTCATTGCAGTTTGGATAAATCCCGGGCAAACCGCATTTACTCTGATGTTTCTTGAGCCGAATTCTTTTGCAAGAGTTTTTGTCAAACCGATTAAACCTGCTTTTGATGCGGAATAGTTTGCCTGACCTGCGTTTCCGTGAACACCAACGATTGATGACATGTTAATGATTGAACCTTGTCTTGCTTTCATCATGTATTTGATTACGGCATGGGTAACGTAATATGCTGAACCTAAGTTGATTTTAATAACTCTTTCCCATTGTTCAGCGTCCATTCTCAAGAACAAACCGTCTTTTGTAATACCTGCGTTGTTCAATAAAATATCAATTTTTCCGTGTTCCGCAATCATTTTGTCAACAGCTTCGTGAACTTGTGTGTCGTTTGATACGTCAAATTGATAAAACCAAGCATTAACACCCATAGCTTTAAGTTCATCCAAAGCGGGTTTTGCAGTAGCTTCGTCACAAATATCGTTGATGATGATGTCGCATCCGTTTTGTGCCAATTCTTTAGCACAAGCAAAACCGATACCACGTGAACCGCCTGTAATTAAAGCAATTTTTCTTTCTGTCATAATTTTCTCTCCTTATTTATTATACTGTTGCTAAAAGTTCCTTTAAAGAATTTATTGTATTTTCCAAACTTTCTTTATCATAAATATTGAAAACTTTAGAATCCGGTGCAATTTTTTTATTCAAACCTGCAAGAACTTTACCAGGTCCGATTTCCACAAAAATATCAACACCGTTTTCTATCATTTTTTGAATAGTTTGAGTCCAATGTACTGATGAATAAATCTGTTTCGGCATTTTTACACTAAAATCAGCACTTTCAACAGTTTCTGTTGCATCAACATTTGTAATAACGGGTAATTTTGCATTATTCAAATTTAAACCCGATACAAATTGTTCAAAACTTTTGCCTGCATTTTCCATAAATTTTGAATGGAATGCGCCTGAAACCGCCAGCGGAACAACACGTCTTGCACCTTTTTCAAGCAAAATTTCACCTGCTTTTTGAACGGCTTTTTCATCACCTGTAATAACCACCTGCGCTGGCGAATTGTAGTTTGCAACATCAACATAACCAACACTTGACGCTTCTTTCAAAGCTTCTTCCAATGAACCTTCAGGAGCATTGAGAATAGCAGCCATAGCACCGCCTTTTGTTTCGCTCATCAAATCCGCACGTTTTTGGATTGCTTTCAAAGTCGTTTCTAAATCCATAACACCAGCTGCAAACATAGCACAATATTCACCCAAAGAGTGTCCCGCAACGTAATCCGGTGTGATATCAAGTTGAGATTTCAAAGCCTCCAATGCAGCAATTGACATTGCAACTATAGAAGGCTGAGTATTTACGGTTTGTTTGAGGGCATCTTCAGGACCTTCAAAACACAATTTTGTAATACTTTTACCTAAAACTTCATCTGCTTTATCAAAAACTTTTTTTGCAGAATCAAAATTATCATACAAATCTTTTCCCATTCCAACAGATTGTGAACCCTGTCCCGGAAAAAGAAACGCTATTTTATTTGTCATAGTATAATCTCCCTAAATTTAAAATTTTAACAAATTCCTTCACGAAGTCTTACAATTGCACCGCCCCAAGTCATGCCTGCACCAAAACCGCAAAGAATTGCAGTTGATGGAAGTTTCACACTACCTTTTTCAACACCCTCTGCCAATGCAATAGGAATAGATGCCGCTGATGTGTTTCCGTAATATTTTATATTTGTTACAACTTTTTCCTCAGGCATACCCAATCTCTCTTGTACAGCTTGAATAATCCTGATATTTGCCTGATGAGGAATCAGATAATCAATATCATCTGATGTCATGCCTGAACTTTGAAGAAGTTCTTCTACATATTTAGGAAGAATTTTTGCAACAAAAGCATATACCCCTCTGCCGTTCATATGAATTTTACTGTCATGTACTACATCCGGTTTGTCAACGAGCGGACAATTTTCACCGTCAAATCTTAAACTTATCAAATGATCATAATTTCCGTCAGATTTTATATCAATCGCAATAATATCATCAATACCGTCATCAGATTGAGTTACAACCATAGCGCCGGCGCCGTCGCCAAACAAAATTGAAGTACCTCTGTCTGTCCAATCCAAAAGCTTAGAATTATTATCAGTAGCCACTACCAAAATATTTTTATACATGCCGGAAGATATCAAACCTTTTGCAACGCTAAGTCCATATATCAAACCGGTGCATGCCGCTGCAATATCAAAAGCCGGAATTTGTTTTTTAATCCCCAAACGCTTATAAATCTGACAACCCATAGAATACAATTCAATTGGTGCAGTAGATGCCGCAATAATCATGTCTATATCTTCAACATCCATACCGGATTTTTCGATAGCTTTTCTTGCAGCCTCAGCTCCCAAATCAATGGCATCCTCATTACCCGAAACAAGACGTCTTTCTTTAATACCTGTTCTTGTATAAATCCACTCGTCAGAAGTTTCATACAATTTTGTTAAATCGTCATTTGTAACAACCGTCTTCGGTACACAATATCCAACACCTGCTATTTTTATAGGTTTTAATTCTGTCATTATCTGTTAATACTTTCCGATATTTTTGAATTAATATCTTTATTTAATACTCTGACTGCTGCACCAACAGCATTTTTCATAGCGTAAGCAGAACTTCTGCCATGTGCAATAACGGAAATTCCGTTAACACCCAAAAGGAGCATGCCGCCATATACTTCCCAGTTAATACGTTTCAAAATTCTGCGCAAAAACGGCTTTGCCATAAGTCCTATAATAGAACCCACCAAATCCGATTTAAATTCGTTTTTTATCATTTTCAAAAGCATAGATGCAGTGCTTTCTGTTATTTTTAAAACAATATTTCCTGCAAAACCATCTGCAACAACAACATCCGCTTTATTTTTGAAAACTTCTTTGCCTTCAATATTACCGACAAAATCAAATCTTCCGTCTTCATGCATCTGTTTCAAAAGAGGATAAGTTTCTTTGACAAGTTCGTTACCTTTGCCTTCTTCCTCACCGATACTCAATATACCAAGTTTTGGATTTTCTATTCCTAAACTCAATTTTGCATAAGCTACGCCCATTTCGGCAAACTGAGTAAGCATACCCGGTGTACAATCACTGTTTGCTCCGCCATCAATCAATACAAGCGGTTGTTTTGTTGTCGGAAGTAATACGGCAATAGCAGGTCTTGTAATACCTGATATCCTGCCTAAGCCAAATAAACTTGCCGCCATTGCAGCACCTGTTGAACCCGCTGATACAACAGCTTCACATCTTCCTTGAGCAACAGCATTAACTGATGCAACTATTGATGAATCTTTCTTACGGCGAATAGATTGACCAACAGCCTCACCCATACCGATAACTTCAGAGGCATGAGTAATTGTGTAGTCAATTTTGTCCAAATCTATTTTAATTTTTCTTCTATGACCTTTGGTACCGCAGTCTGACAAGATATAACCCACAGACTTTATTCTATCCAACTCTTGTTGAATATCATCCTGCCTGCCAACCAGTTCCAATGCAACACCATATTCCATTGCAGCCCAAAGTGCTCCCTCTACAATATTTTTCGGTGCATAATCTCCGCCCATTGCATCTATAGCTATTCTTGCCATTACACAGTCTCTCCCTGATCTAAAGTTTGTTTATTAAAGTGAACTGTGATTTGTGAACGGCGAATTATCTTTTATACAAAGAATTTTTCGCTGTTCACAACTCTTATCACCTATTTTTCTTCTTTTTCTTCAACAACTTCTGCTTCAACAACAGTTTCTTCAGCTTTAACTTCTTCTTTTACTGCTTCAACTTTTTCTGTTTTTGTTGCTTTTTTAGTTGTTTTCTTTGCTGTTGATTTTTTTGCAGTTTTCTTTTCTTCAACTGCTACTTCTTCAACTCTGTCTTTTAATCTTACAGGTTTTCCTTTGTATGTTCCGCAAGCTGTACAAACAGTGTGAGCTAATACTGTAGCGCCACAATTAGGGCATTTTGTAGTTTCCGGTTTTGTAGCTTTCCAGTTGCTTCTTCTGCTTCCTTGTGCGGAATGTCCTGTTCTTTTCTTAGGTACTGCCATTTTTCTTTTCCTTTTTATTCTACTAACTATTTATTTTTCGGTTGTATTTGGATGTTTTTAAATACATCTAACCTCGGGTCTGATAAATTTTCTTCTTTCAAAAATTTATCCCCATTACAATTTATACCACAAACTTTCTTATTTGGTAAATTTAATATTACAGATTGATACAATAAGTCATAAATATCAATCTCATCCTCACCTTGTAAATCGGTTACAAACTGTCCGTTTTTGAGTTCTGTTTCTTGCCCGTATTCATCTAATAGTGTGTTTTTTGCAAACATTTCGTCTATATTAAAATTTAATTTGTATTCAAATTCTTTGAGGCACAAATCGCACTCAAGTTTTATTGTACCTTTAACATTTCCGGTAATTTCTATAAATTCACCCAAAGATGTAATTTTTAAATCTGCCGCAATTTTATCAACGGAATTTATACCCTCTATAACATCTTTGAAATGAAAATCCATAGTTTTAGACGGATTATTTTCCAAATCTTCTATTGATACTTTGTAATTCATAAACTAACCTGCGTATTGTTCCTCTTGAACAGCAATGGCCGCTATTTGATTAGAAACAAATGCCACTTTTTTCAAAGGACCTGTTGTTTCTTTTTCGATTAATTTTGGTGTTGGGGATTTTACAGCTTGTTGAAGCTCATTGTAAAATTCATCTGGATTTTCCACATACATAACCAAAGGTGCTGTTGAACCTTTAATAAAAACTAATATGGAAGTTCTTTTTTTGATATTCTGAGGATTATATTGTTGTGCCATAACTAACTCCCTTCCTAAGTGTTACAATTATAAACTAAAATGTAAAGTTATGTCAATTTTTAGCAATTTTTTAAACCAAAAATTTTTTATGTAAATACAGGGGAATATAGGAGAAAATATTAATGGTAAATATTGCAGGCGCAATAGGTAAAGTTGTGGTTGGCACAAAATCCGCAAATACCGCCAAATTTGTAATTAATGCATTAAAAAATGAGTCAAAAGTTGGTTCAGTTCTTGCAAAGTCCAATACTGCAACAACAAAATTATCCGCATTTGAAAAACACATAAAACAAATAAACTCAACAACAAATCTCGGAACACAAAAAAGTACTCAGCAGTTTAATTATCTGCCCAAATCTGCACAAGAAAATTTTGATGATTTATTAGCGGCAGGAAAAAGACTGGGCTTATAAAA